>Ga0206804_10037_pt1 | contig 37190 bp, 41 predicted proteins | sample Alteio_BWOrgCont_62_FD_152888 | JGI IMG/M metagenome (GOLD analysis project Ga0206804, IMG submission 152888) | Enriched cells from forest soil in Barre Woods Harvard Forest LTER site, Petersham, Massachusetts, United States -... | ecosystem: Environmental > Terrestrial > Soil > Temperate forest >... | reverse complement strand
CTATTAGATAGTAATGATAGTGATCATTCTGAAAGAGTGTACTTAACAATCAACACAAGGGGGCATTTTATTAGGGCTTCAAGTATTTTTAATGCGCTGCTTGAATGGAATAGAAGGGAAGAGATTTTAGGACGTACAAGGGTTTACGCTGCATTGGTAAGTCCGATAAAGCGGGGTTATATAAAAGTTTATGTTAATGGAGAGCTTATACCGAGAGAATTTATAGATAATTGGCATGTCGAAGAAGGGGATATAATAACAATAGGTGAGACAGCAAATGCAGGTCCTAATGCAGCTATGAATACTTTGGACAAAAATACTGGGGGTATTGACCTAAGATCTGACAAAGCTCTTTTTGTCCAAAACAACGGCCGGGGCATTAAATTTTATATTGACCCGGCCATGCTCGCGCAGCTGCAGAACGCCCCTGGTTTTACGCCTGTTATCATCAATATCCAGCCCATGACAGATTTGAGAAGGTTTCTTGGCCTGCCTGAAGCTGTCCAGGAACACCCCTAAACTAGCCCCTTGTCAAACTCCCTGATTCGTGCTATTCTAAATACGTCAAAAGAAGAAGTATATGGTCTGCCTGACGGCAGGCAAGGAGAGGACTATATGGAAATCAAAACGATGATCCAGAGCACGCCCAACCCCAACGCGCTCAAGTTTGTGTTAAATGTGCCGGTTAAAAACCAGGGCAAGGTGACGTATAAGAATGCCGGGCAATGCGGGCATAATCCCATGGCTGCGGCTTTGTTTACTGTCCCTAATATCACGGAAGTTTACTTCTTTGATAATTATGTCACCGTGACCCAGGACGGTAATGTGGATTGGGACCAGATTGAAGAGCAGATCAAAAAGCTCATCCTGGAATATGCCGCAGACCATGATCCCGATTTTTTGGTTGAGGAAGATAAAAAGACGGCACTGGTGGTTTCTGATGATCCTGAAATCGTCAAGATCAATGCGATCCTGGATAATACCATCCGTCCCGGCCTTCAAATGGACGGCGGAGACCTTCATGTGGTCAGCTTTGACGGGATAAATTTGACGGTCTCGTATCAGGGCGCTTGCGGTTCGTGCCCCAGTTCCACGATGGGAACGCTAAAGGCCATTGAGAGTATTTTGCGCGACCAGTATAATCCTGAAATCACCGTGGTGACCGAAGGAAGCGCACAGGAGCATGAGCATGGAACAGCTTATTAATAAAAAATGCGTGCCTTGCGAAGGTATTGGAAAGGCATATACGCCTGCTGAAGCTAAATCTCATCTGGGCGAAATCCCGGGTTGGAGCATGGCTAGCGATGGTAAGAGCATTGAGCGCGCCTTTACATTGAAGAATTTCGTGGCTTGCGTTGATTTGATCAATAAAATCAAGGGCATTGCCGAGGATGAAATGCACCATCCGGACCTGCATTTGACCGGGTATAAAAATTTAAAAGTAGTCTTATATACGCACGCGCTTGGCGGAGTTACCGAGAATGATCTGATTGTGGCTGCCAAGATCAATCAGTTAGGATAAAAATGTTTAAGATCAACCGTAAACTGGAATACGCCTTAATTTCCTTAAGGCATATGAGCGCCAAATCTCCCGGCCAGCTGACCTCGGCCAAGGAAATTTGCGATATTTACCATACGCCTTTTGACCCGACCTCGCGCGTTTTGCAGATCATGGCCCAGCATGAGATCGTCCGCGCCGAACAAGGTGCGCACGGGGGATATCAGATCTTAAGAGACCCTTCGAAAATCACGCTTTATGATCTGACAAAGATCATCGAGGGGCCCATCGAGATCGTTAACTGTTTTCACGGCAATTACTCGCATTGCGACATGACATCCTCGTGCAATGTCATCTCGCCCATGCTTAATTTGAATGAACGGATTTCAGAGTTGTTTAAGACCATCAACGTGCGGGAGCTCATCTCTTCGCGCAATCAGGGTGAAAAACAGATCCGCTCCAAGCCTTTTATGCAGGGGGCCCAAAAGGAATAGAATATGTCAGACGCTATTAAACAAAAAGAATTGGAAGACAATAAATTGGCCGGGGCCGGTGAATACCGTTATGGTTTTCATACGGTCATCGACGAAGATAAGCCGCCCAAGGGCCTTAATGAAGATACGGTGCGCCTTATTTCCGCCAGGAAAAAAGAGCCTGAGTGGATGCTCGAGTGGCGGCTCAAGGCTTTTCGCCATTGGCAGAAAATGCAGGAGCCTTCGTGGCCTAATTTTGAATACGGTCCCATTGATTATCAGGACATTTATTATTATGCCGCGCCCAAGCAAAAGAATGCGAGCCCTGCGAGTTTGGCCGAGGTGGACGAAGAATTGCTCAAGACCTTTGACCGTCTGGGTATCCCGTTAAGCGAACAAAAGCGCCTGAGCGGCGTGGCTGTTGACGCGGTGTTTGACAGTGTATCTGTCGGGACAACGCATCAGGGGGAACTGGCTAAACACGGCATTATTTTCTGTTCCTTTTCTGAGGCTGTTACCCATCATCCCGAACTGGTCAAAAAGTATTTAGGCTCAGTGGTCCCTTATGCCGATAATTTTTACGCCGCTTTAAATTCAGCGGTATTTTCCGACGGGTCATTTTGTTATATTCCCAAAGGCAATAGGTGCCCGCTTGAGCTTTCCACGTATTTTCGCATCAATTCCGAGAATACCGGACAGTTTGAACGCACCTTGATCGTTGCTGAAGAGGGCTCTTATGTCAGTTATCTGGAAGGCTGTACCGCGCCCACACGGGACACGAACCAGCTGCACGCGGCCGTCGTTGAATTGATTGCTTTGGATAATGCCGAGATCAAATATTCGACCGTGCAAAACTGGTATTCCGGGGACAAAGAAGGTAAGGGAGGCATTTACAACTTTGTCACCAAACGCGGCAAATGTGCGGGTGTTAATTCCAAGATTTCCTGGACCCAGGTTGAGGCGGGATCTGCCATCACCTGGAAATATCCCAGTGTCATTTTGCAGGGGGACAATTCCCAGGGTAAATTTTATTCCGTGGCCCTGACCAATAACCGCATGATCGCGGACACGGGCACCAAGATGGTCCATATCGGAAAGAACACCAAGAGCACCATTGTTTCCAAGGGTATTTCGTCAGATTTTGCGCATAACAGCTATCGGGGCCTGGTCAAGATCATGCCGACGGCAGATGGGGCGCGTAATTTTTCCCAGTGTGATTCCATGCTGGTAGGGAACAATTGCTCCGCCAATACTTTTCCGTATATTGAAGTCAAAAACAATACAGCGGTGCTTGAGCATGAAGCGTCGACATCCAAAATCAACGCCGAGCAGATGTTTTATTTGCGTTCCCGCGGTTTGGATTTGGAAGAGTCGATCTCATTGATCATCAATGGTTTTTGCAAGGATGTTTTTAAAGAATTGCCCCTGGAGTTCTCAGTCGAGGCGGTTAAATTATTGGAGATGAAATTGGAAGGGAGTGTCGGGTAATGTTAGAAATCAAGGATTTGCATGCCGGTATCGAAGGCAAGGAAATATTAAAGGGGATCAGTTTGGCGGTCAATGCCGGAGAGGTCCATGCCATCATGGGGCCGAACGGTTCGGGCAAAAGCACCTTGTCCAAGGTGATCGCCGGCCATCCGCAATATGAAGTCACGGGTGGTTCCATTGATTATGAAGTCAATTTTAAAAAACTTAATTTAGTGGGGATGGAGCCGGACGCCCGCGCCCGTGAAGGCGTGTTTTTGGCCTTCCAATATCCTGTTGAAATCCCGGGTGTGCCAAGCTCTGTATTTTTACGCGCTGCCTTTAACGCCATTTGCCGCCATCAGGGGGCAGAAGAAATGGACCCCATTGATTTTGATAAATACCTGCGCACCAAAATGAAGATATTGGAGATGGATGATAAGTTCATCGACCGTCCGGTCAATGTGGATTTCTCCGGCGGGGAGAAGAAGCGCAATGAAATCCTGCAGATGGCGGTCTTAAATCCGCGCCTGGCCATTCTTGATGAAACGGATTCCGGCCTTGATATCGACTCCATGAAAATCGTGGCTGAGGGGGTCAATAAATTGCGCAACAAGAACAATGCTATTATTTTGATCACCCATTATCAGCGCCTGCTTAATTACATCCAGCCTGATTTTGTCCATATCCTGCACGACGGTAAGATCGTCAAATCCGAAGGCAAAGAGCTGGCTTTGGAAGTTGAAAACCGCGGCTACGATTGGTTAATTAAATAAGGAAACAACATGATGACCCAACAGTTGCCCTTGAACATCGAAGGGCTGGAACAATATCAGTCTAAATTAGAAAGTGCTTCAGGCGCCTGGCTGAAAGCTTTTCGCCAAAAGGCCTTTGACCAATGGTCTGCCATCGGCATGCCTACCCTTAAGGACGAGGAATGGAAATACCTGTCCCTGGCTGATCTGGTCAATCGCCGTTTTCAAATAGCGACACACCACAAATTGATCGAGGACAAGCAATTTGAGAATTACCGCGACAAGGGGGATATCAATATTGTTTTAGTCAACGGCGTCTTGTGGGGTGAATTGTCGGATTTGAAACATTTACCGGCCGGCTTGACGGTTTCCTCATTGGATGCCGCCTTGGCGCATAACAATGCTGAAATTCAAGATACCATTACAAAGCTGGTCCCTAATGACACCAAAGCCTTTTTATGGATGAACCAGGCGCTTTTTTTGGACGGGGTCTGTGTTCAGGTCGCTAAAAACGCCGTGATCGAGCCGGTCGTGCACATTATTCATGTCACCAGCGGGATCGCACCTGAAACGATAGTTTTCCCCCGCACCTTTATATCAGTGGGCGAGGCGGCACAAGTTAATATTTTAGAAAGCCATATTTGTTTTGAGCCGGTGTCCTATTTGTCTAATGCGGTCACTGATATGCGGATCGCTTCCAATGCCGTGGTTGCTTATTGCAAGGCCCAGGCAGAAGCTCATCAGGCCGTGCATGTCGGCACAACCCGTATTTGGCAGGAAAAGGGCAGTTCCCTGGATTCTTTTTCTTTCAATCATGGCGGCCTTTTGACACGCAATAATTTATCTATTTTGATCAAAGGCGAGGGGACCCATACGATCATGAACGGCCTCTACGGCCTCAACGGCAATCAGCAGGTTGACAATCACACCTTGCTTGATATCCAGCACCCGAATTGCACGTCCTATCAGCTTTATAAGGGATTGCTGAACGATAAGTCCAGGGCCATTTTTAACGGTAAGATTTATGTGCATGCGGTGGCCCAAAAAACAAACGCGTATCAGCTTAACAAGCATTTGCTTCTAGGCAAGGAAGCCCGTGTAGATACTAAGCCGCAGCTGGAAATCTTTGCGGATGACGTCAAATGCACGCATGGCGCAACGATAGGCCAATTGTCCCAAGAGGAAATTTTTTATCTGCAAAGCCGCTGTATTACCCAACAGATGGCCATTCAATTATTGTCAAAGGGTTTCATTGACGATATCATCAATACCATCAAGAATGATTCCATCCGCGGTAAACTAAGCCGTTTGTTGCTTAAAAGATTTCCGGAAGTGTTATGAGGACATGGGTTGCGTTTACGTGACTCATAGTCCGAATTACATCCCCGAATGTTTTAATCGGGGATCCAATTAAGAATTAATTGAGTTATGGATTCCCGCTTACGCGGGAATGACAAATCCGTATATGTCCACTTTCAACATACAAAAACTCCGTCAGGATTTCCCTAACCTGAATATCCGGGTCCACGGCAAGCCCTTGGTTTATCTGGACAACGCCGCCACGACCCTCAAGCCCCGTTGCGTCATTGATGCAATGAATGCCTATTACGTCACGGGTGTGGCCAATGTGCACAGGGGGGTGCATTATTTAAGCGAGCAGGCCACCGCAGCCTTTGAATATTCCCGTCAGGTGGTGCGCCAATTCCTCCATTCCGCCAAAGTGCATGAAATTATTTTTACCAAAGGCGCCACAGAGTCCCTAAATCTTATCGCCCAGTCTTACGGCAGGCATTTTCTAAAAAAGGGTGACGAGATCATTATTTCCCACATGGAGCATCATTCCAACATTGTGCCCTGGCAGATGCTTTGCCAGCAGGCCGGATGTGTGCTTAAAGTCATTCCCATCAATGATCGGGGCGAAATCATTTTTGAAGAATATCTTAAACTCTTATCGGATAAAACTAAGCTGGTCTCCCTGGTGTGGGTATCGAATTCATTGGGAACAGTGAATCCTGTCAAGGCAGTGATTGAAGCCGCGCACAAGCAAGGGGCAGTGGTTGTGATTGATGCCGCCCAAGCCGTGACCCATACGCCGATAAATGTCCAGGAATTGGACTGTGACTTTCTGGTTTTTTCAGGACATAAGGTTTTTGGGCCGACAGGGGTGGGTGTGCTTTATGGCAAGGAGAAATGGCTGGAGGCCATGCCGCCTTATCAAGGAGGCGGGGACATGATTAAAAGCGTGACCTTTGCCGGGACAACCTATAATGTTTTGCCTTATAAATTTGAAGCAGGAACTCCGGCCATTGCCGAGGTCATCGGCCTGCGTTCGGCCCTTGAATTCTTTCAAACCATCGGCTGGGAGGGGATGAAACAGCACAAAGAAGAGATATTGGATCACGGTACCAGGACGCTTTTATCCATTGACGGTGTGCGCATCATCGGCACGGCCAAAGACAAGACATCCATCATCTCATTTGTCGTCGATGGCATTCACCCTCATGATTTAGGGACCCTGGTTGACCAGGAAGGTGTGGCCATCCGCACCGGCCATCACTGCACCCAGCCCGTGATGCAGCGTTTCGGAATTCCCGCCACGGCAAGGGCCTCTTTGGCTTTTTATAACACCAAGGAAGAACTCGATATCCTGGCAGCGGCGGTTAAAAAAGCGCAGGCTGTTTTTAAACAATAGGTAAATGTACATGCGGGACGAATTATACCAACAAACCATTCTAGAACATAACCGCTCCCCCCGTAATTTCAAAAAGCTGGAGGGGGCAACGCATGTCGCTGAAGGCTATAATCCGCTTTGCGGGGACCATTTGTGGGTGTATATGAAGGTCAATGCCGGCGGTATCATTGAAGAGGCGGCCTTTGAAGGCTCCGGCTGTGCCATTTCCAAAGCTTCGGCGTCCATGATGACCATGGCCCTCAAAGGCAAGACTATTGCAGAGGCCAATCTTTTATTTGATGAGTTTCATAAATTGGCCATCGGCGAATTGAAGCCCGACCAACAGCCCAATCATCTGGGAAAACTAACTGTTTTTTCCGGGATTTGGCAGTACCCGGCAAGGGTTAAATGTGCCGTACTCTCCTGGCACACCATGCACGGCGCACTGGAAAAGACCAAAACAGTTTCCACGGAATAATCATGCCCATCATAGACACATTCAACAGACCTTTGCGAGACCTGCGGATTTCTTTGATCGACCGTTGTAATTTCCGTTGCCCTTATTGTATGCCGTCGGAGAAATACCATCATGCTTATCAATTCCTTGAAAAAGGACAATGGTTAAGTTTTGAAGAAATCGAGCGCCTGGCCCGGATTTTTGTCGGCTTGGGCGTCACCAAGTTGCGGCTGACCGGCGGCGAGCCCTTGCTTAGGCCTGATCTTGACCTGCTTATCCGTCAATTGTCCACAATCCCCGGCGTCGATGATTTAGCGTTGACCACCAATGGTTCCATGCTGACACAATGGGCAGAGCGTCTGAAAGCTGCGGGTCTGCACCGTTTGACAGTAAGCCTGGATACTTTAGATGAAACTATTTTTCACAAGATGAGTGGTGAAAAAGGTTCAGTCCGGGACGTTCTGGAAGGCATCCGTGCCGCTGAGGCCGCAGGGTTTGGTCCAATCAAGATCAACGCAGTTATCCAGCGCGGGATCAATGATCATACTATTTTGGATATGGTCAAACATTTTCGCGGCACGCCTCACAGCGTGCGTTTTATCGAATACATGGATGTGGGCAATCAAAACCATTGGGATTTGTCCCAAGTGGTGCCATCCGGCGAAATTATTGCTTTAATTGACGCTAAGTATCCTTTACAACGCATTGGCGGTACGCAGGGCGGGGACACTTCAGAAACGTATCGTTTCAAAGACGGGCAGGGAGAGGTAGGATTCATTTCCTCAGTGACCAAGGCCTTTTGCGGCACTTGCAACCGCCTGCGTTTATCCGCTGATGGCAAAATGTACACCTGTCTTTTTGCCACCCACGGCACGGATTTAGGCAGTCATTTAAGAAATGGCACGACCGATGAGTTTTTGAGCCATTTGATCCGTGTCGTCTGGATGAAACGCGAAGACCGCTACTCAGAAACCCGCGCCGATTTCCAACACAACTCCCAAACATCCCCCAAAGTAGAAATGTACCAGATCGGCGGGTAATTTACCAAAAACCTTGTCGGTCAGCCTGCGGGGTAGTATTGAATTTCCCGGCAAAGCGGACTTCGCGGGTCAGTTGCAGGCCGAATTTTTCTTTGACCGCATCGATCATTTTTAAATGCAGGTCATAGACGTCTTGGGCGCTGGCATTAGGGCCCTTGATGATGATATTGGCGTGCTTGTCAAATATATAGGCGCCGCCGGCTTTTAGGTCCTTGCCGCCGGCCTGTTCTAAAAACCAACCGGAAGCTTGACGGCGATCAGCTTTTGAAGTGGGTTCGACGTTGCGAAAAAAAGAACCGGCGCAGGGGTGGGTGGATAAATCCGGGTGTTTTTCAGCCCGTTTTTTAAGGATCTCGGCGCGTTCCTGGGCTAAAGCCACAGGATCACCCGGCGTTCCCGCAAAGGTGGCCGAAACAATGATTTCACTGGTTTCTTTAAGGCGCGAATGACGGTAGGAAAAATTAAAATAATCAGGCCCCACGGTTTTGGTCTTGCCATGCTCATCGAGGATCAAGGCGGATTTTAAGACATCCCCCACCTGTTTTCCCCAGGCCCCGGCATTGCCCACCACAGCGCCTCCGACGGTGCCTGGGATGCCTGTCGTATAATTCAAACCTTCCAGGCCTTCATCCACACAGAAAATGGCCAAATCATCCAGGACGGTGCTTCCTGAGACGGTGATATCGTTGTCATTGCGTTCAATCAGGGGAGTGGGAGATAGATAGCGGATGACGGTTGTGTTCAGGCCATGGTCGGAGATCACCAAATTAGACCCGCCGCCGATTAACAGGAAAGGGGTGTTTTCTTTTTTTAATTGTTGGACCGTTTGAATGAGTTCATCAGGTGTCGTGCATTCGATTAAAGAATGACAAGGGCCGCCTAATTGAAAAGTGGTGTAAGCGGACAGAAGGGCATGGGGTTTTATATTCATGTTAGATGACAGGTTTTTCGGTCCCCTGGATCCAGGTAGAGCTGCCGTCGCTAAAGAATTCTTTTTTCCAGATGAGCAATCTTTTTTTGATTTCTTCAATGATATAGCGGCAGCCTTTGAAAGCTTCGTCCCGGTGGGGCGCCCACACGCCAATCCATACAGCGGTCTCTGTGGTTTTCAATTGTCCGGTCCTTTGAATGCACACTGCCTCAGTGATAGAAAATTGAGATAGGGCTTCTTTGATTATTTTGTCGCCTTCTAAGAGACATTCCAGGCTATTTGCGATGTATAAAAGTTCACTGACTGCACTGCCATTATGCTCATCAGCCCTGACCGTCCCTTCAAAAGTGACGAGAGCGCCGTTGGCAGGGTTGCGGCACATATTTCTTGCTTGGATTGGGTCAATAGGGGTTTCTTGAAGGATAAACAATATTCCCTGTTCCTTTGTTGCTGTTAGGTGAATTTAATACGTTACCCTGACAATACCACTGATGATTTTGCATTGGCAGCCCAGGCGGTGGTTGCGGTCCATGGCCAATTCCTGTTCTTCCCTGTTTAATTCATTGATATTTTCAGCGCCTTCGATAATATCAATTTGGCAGGTGCCGCATACTCCGGAATTGCAGGAAAAAGGAATGCCTGCCGACTCACAAGCCTGGGCCATGGGTTCTCCGTCGGGTATTTCATAAGTAATATTATCGATAATGAGTTTTGCCATATTATTCTTTAAATTGCAAAACCGGAAACACGATATTTTTTTCCGGGTTGTTGAATTCGTGGACAATGGTTTCAGGCGCAAAGGCCTTGATCTTGTCAATGATCCCATCCACCAGATAACGGGGGACAGAAGCGCCGGAACTCAAACCCACCCGTTGTTTTCCCTGCAAAACAGCGCAATCCAGTTCAGCGGCCGTGTCCACAATCACGCTTGTCACGCCCATCTGGGCGCCGGTTTCCCTCAGGCGATTGCTGTTGGAAGAGTGGGGCGAGCCGCAAATGATAATGATATCGCAAAAACCAGCCAGCTCTTTGACGGCATCTTGCCGGTTTTGGGTGGCGTAGCAGATGTCCGAACGCAAAGGGCCGATCAGTTTCGGGAATTTTATTTTTAGATTTCCGATAATGCCTTCGGTTTCATCGACCGATAATGTCGTCTGGGTGATGTAGGCCACAGTTTTGCCGGGATCAATGTTCAGGGCTTCGACATCTTTTTCATTCTCGATGATGTGCAGCAGATCAGGGTGCACATAACCCGAGGTGCCGATCAATTCCTGGTGGCCCACATGGCCGATGAGCACGGTATCGACTTTTTGGTCGGAAAATTTGACGGCTTCTTTGTGTACCTTTGTGACCAATGGGCAGGTGGCATCAACGTATTTTAAATGACGCTCGCGGGCCTCATTGATGAGGGCCGGCGGAATGCCGTGGGCGCTGAAAATGATCCGTGAGCCATGCGGCACGTTTTTCAAATCTTCGACAAATATGACGCCCCGCGCCTTCATGTCTTCGACCACGGAGGTATTGTGCACGATGTCATGGTAAACGTACAAGGGGGTGCCATAGGTCTTGAGGGCCAATTCAACTATATCAATGGCACTCGCAACCCCGGCGCAAAATCCCTGTGTCTTGGCCAAAAATATTTCCATGGGAATCTTCTATCCTTGCTTTTTTGCAATACATTTCTTATAATACGCGTCAATTATATCATTTTTGCCTAAGGTGTAAATTTAAATTATGGCTTCTATTCATCGTCGAAAAACCCCTACAGTCTATATTGGTGCTTTAGCCTTGGGGTCAGATTACCCTATACGCATCCAATCCATGACAGATACGCCCACGGCCGATGTTGAGGCGACCTTGGCCCAAACCAGGGCATTGATTGCCGCCGGCTCTGAGCTGGTGCGCTGGACAGTCAATGACCATGACGCGGCCAAGGGCGCTGCCCAGGCCGTCAGCCGCCTGCGCGCGGAAGGTTTTACAACCCCCATCATCGGGGATTTTCATTTTAACGGGCATACGCTCCTTGCCAAGAATCCCCAAACCGCTAAATTATTAGACAAGTACCGCATCAATCCCGGCAATGTAGGTAAAGGCCGCTTACACGATGATAATTTTGCCCAGATCGTGAAGATTGCCGTTGATAACGGCAAGGCTGTGCGCATCGGTGTCAATTGGGGATCGTTGGACCAGGAATTATTGACTGAATTGATGGATGAGAATGCCAAATCATCCAGCCCCAAAGATTTTAGCGAAGTGACCCAAGAGGCCATGGTGCAAAGTGCCTTGCGTTCGGCGGAATATGCCTTAAAATTGGGTTTACCAAAAGAAAAATTGGTTTTAAGCGTCAAGATGTCGGGATTGCAGGACATGGTCGCGGTTTATCAACGCCTGGCCCGTGAATGCGATTTTGCCCTGCATTTGGGATTGACCGAAGCAGGCGCTGATATCAAAGGCGCCGTGTCTTCCGCGGCCGCACTTTCGATTTTATTGCAGCAGGGCATAGGAGATACGATCCGTGTTTCATTAACGCCTGAGCCGAACGTGGCCCGTTCCAAAGAAGTGGAAGTCTGCAAAGAGCTGCTTCAATCAATGGGATTCCGTTATTTCGCTCCGTCGGTAACGAGTTGTCCCGGCTGCGGCCGCACCAGTTCGAATTATTTTCAGTATTTGGCGCAGGACATCAACAGCCATATTAAATTAAAAATGCCTTTATGGAAGAACCAGTACCCCGGTATTGAAGAGATGAAAATCGCGGTGATGGGATGTGTTGTCAACGGCCCCGGCGAGAGCCGCCATGCGGACATCGGCATCAGCCTGCCCGGCAGCTCTGAAACCCCCATTGCGCCGGTGTATATGGATGGCAAAGAATTTAAGACTTTGAAAGGTGAGCATATTAAGGAAGAGTTTATCGACATATTGGAAACATATATTAAGGAGAGGTATAAATGAACAGCGAATCCAAGAAATTCTTGCGTGATTTTTTAAGCCAATGCGGTCCTTCAGGTTTTGAAGAGGCCAGCCAAAATGTCTGGGCCAAACGGACCAAAACATATGCGCAGACAATCAGGCGGGATGTCCATGGTAATGCCATTGCTATTTTGAATCCAAAAGCTGATTATAAGGTCATGATGGCAGGGCATTGCGATGAGATTGGTTTTATCATCAGCCATATCACGAGCGAAGGCTTTTTATGCGTGGTGCCGGTGGGCGGTATTGACTCCGGTGTTTTGCCGGGCAGCCAGGTGAAGGTGCAGACTGAAAAAGGATTGGTCGACGGAGTTATCGGCAAAAAACCCATCCACCTGATGGAAGAGTGCGACCGCAATAAAAGCGTTCTTATCAAGGATTTGTGGGTGGATATCGGCGCTAAAGATAAGGAAGACGCGCTTAAAGTGGTGGCCTTGGGCGATGCAATTTCTTTTGCTCCGAATTATATGGAATTGCGTAACAATATTTTTTCATCCAAAGGCTGCGATGATAAAACCGGTGCTTTTGTAGTTTCCGAAGTGATCAAGATTTTAAGTGGCAAGAAACTGCGCAAAGACATCGGTGTTTATGGCGTATCAACCGTTCAAGAAGAAGTGGGTTTGCGCGGGGCGCGCACCAGTGCTTATGGCATCAATCCCCAAGTAGGCATTGCCGTTGACGTTGGCTTTGCTTCGGATACGCCGGGCATTGATAAGCGCATCGTGGGTGAAGTGGCGTTGGGCAAGGGCCCGGTTTTGCATGCAGGCCCTGCGATCAACTGCGCCCTGGGCAAAATGTTCATTGATGTCGCCAAACGCAAAAAAATCCCGTATCAATTTTCGTCACTCGGCCGTCCCGATGGCACAGACACAGGGGCCATCCAGCTAAGCCGTGAGGGGGTCGCCACCGCATTGATCAGCGTGCCCAACCGCTACATGCACACCATGGTGGAAACCTGCTCTCTGGATGACCTGGAATCCTGCGCCCAACTGATCGCAGAAACTATTTTGCAGATCACCCCTAAAATGGACTTTATCCCAAGATAAAACTATGAATATCAGTGATTGTTTTAATAGTCCGGACCAGGCAGCTGCTTTTGAAAAATTAATTAAAGGTGAACAGACCTTTGTTATTTATGGCCCTGACCGTGGAGCAAACATCCAGGTATTCTCAGCAATCCTGGCTGATCGTCGCTATGACTATGACCGTTTTGTTGCAGCTCTCGAGAAAGAAAACTTTATTAAACCGGAGATCAAGGATAAACAAAAAGGGAAGATTTTTATCGGCGATTGCCCGACAAAAGAGGGCATAGGAGAGATGCTGGCTCTTTTTACAAGGAGAGACGCGTATTCTGTTTCCGCCATGTGGATTGATAAAAATAGCTTTAAAGTGTTTTTAAATTGTTTATGTGCAGGATGCAAAGGTAATTTGGCTATTTGGGACATTTTAAATGCCCGGGAAGGGGTTGATAAACTGCAAGAGTGGTTTGGATCTGAAGAAAATTATCTTGTCATTTTGGCCTCGCATTTAATGTTTGTCGAAGTTAAAACAACAGATAAGGGCCCTGTAATTTTAAGCCAACATAAGCTCGGGTTGGTGGATAAAAAATTAGTTCTGCAATAACAATCCCGGGACCATGGATTTATTTTAGGGTTTTCAAAAAAACAATGATTTCCTGATTGTGCCCTTCAGGTTTGACCTTCTCAAAAACCTTGGCGATTTTGCCGTTTTTGTCGATGATAAAGGTGGTGCGGGCGACACCCATGTATTTTTTGCCGTACATGGACTTTTCCACCCATACGCCGTAAGCTTGGCATATTTTCTTGTCTTCGTCCGCTAAGAGGGTGAAGGGTAGTTTAAATTTACTGATAAATTTATCGTGAGATTTGGCCGAGTCCGGGCTGACGCCTAAGATCACGGCCTTGAGTTTTTCGATTTCCTTGAAACTATCGCGCAATCCGCAAGCTTCCACCGTACAGCCCGGCGTATCGTCCTTGGGATAAAAATAGAGGACAATATTTTTGCCCTTTAAATCTTTTAAGCCTGTAAAATCAGGTGCTTTGCTGCCTTCCGGTGGTATCGGCATATTAGTAGGCCTTCCATGATTGAGTTTTGCTGTCGTAAATTTCCTTGACCCTTTTATTCTCCGGCAGGCCGTCTTCCAGGGGCCAGGCCGTGGCTTCCAGTTTGTTGCCGTCGAGATCGTAAAAATAAAGCGACCAGGACTTGGGACGCTTTTTGGCGAATTCGATTTTAGTATGGTGCGCTTCCAAATGTTTGATCATTGCCTCAAAATCATTGCTATGCACGCGAAACGAAAAGTGATTGGCGCCCAGGCCTTCGTTGGCAAAAAGGTGGCTGCTGCTTAAATCCTTGGCCTGGATAATTCCTAAAAGTGACGTCCCGCAGTCTAAGAAATATTCAATGCCGGGTTTGGAAGGTTCACGCTGGGTGACCTTGAGGCCGATGACCTTGGTATAGAATTCCAGCGATTTATCCAAATCCCGCACATTAAAAGCCACATGATCAATCCCTTGAATGTTAATCATAATACCCCCAATGTCATCCCCGAATGTTTTTGTCGGGGATCCATTTTAGATTCTTATTCTTTTTTCTATTTTTTTCTGTTTAAAAATTAAATATTCGCCATATCCGGCGGATTTGGCCAAGTCTATGGCCTTGTTAAAATCTTTACCGACATCAAGAGGGTCATGCGCGTCAGAGCCGAAGGTCAAAGGCACGCCAGCCTCACGATAGATTTTCAGGCAATTGGGGGCGGGGTACATTTCACCGATGGGCTTGCGCAGTCCGGCAGTATTGATTTCAACGGCGACACCGGCGTCTTTAAAGACTTTGGCTGTTGCTTTGATCTCATCAGTCAGGTCAATGGTGGGCCTGGCACCGAATTTTTTAGGCAAATCGCAATGGCCTATGATCTGAAAGAAGCCTGTTTGGGCGGACTTTCTTAAAAGCCCGTAGTATTTTATATAGACCTCATTGACATCATGTTTTTTCCAGTATTCGCGGGTGGCAGGGTCATCAAAAGCCCAGTCATCGATAAAATGCACGGAGCCGATGATGTAATCATAAGGGTAGCTGTCAATGATGGCCTTTGTTTTATTTTCATATCCCGGCAGGAAATCCGATTCCAAAGCGATCTTGATGCTGATCTGTGAAGCATAACGTTTGCGGACATCTTCGATCATGGCATGGTATTCAGGCAATTCGTCCATGGCCATGGTGATGCCGGGCATGGGTTTGTGCACCATGGGCGCGTGGTCAGAAAACCCTATTTCTTTAAGGCCCACTTTAATGGCTTGTTTAACATACTCTTCGGGTTCACCAATAGCGTGGCCGCATAGAGGGGTGTGCATGTGATAGTCGGCATAAGGAATCATAGGAGTCCAGATTATAACAAAATGCCCTATTACTTTGCTAGTATAAAGTTTTTTAAAGGGCGAGAGCTATTTGTAGACAGCGAATATCTAATATGTTAATATCTCCATCCTATGGACCAATATTTCCGCAAATTACTTGAGTCTATCGGTGAAGACCCCAAGCGCGAAGGGCTTGTAAAAACGCCCGCCCGCGCGGCCCGCGCTTTTGAATTTATCACTCAGGGATATAAAAAGAACATCAATGAGATTGTCAATGGCGCCATTTTTACCTCTGACAACGATGAAATGGTCGTTGTCAAAGATATTGAGCTGTATTCTTTGTGCGAGCATCATCTTTTGCCGTTTTTCGGCAAGGCCCATGTGGGCTATATTCCTAAGGGCAAAATCATCGGCCTCTCCAAAATCGCCCGCATCGTGGACATGTATGCCCGCCGCCTGCAGGTACAGGAAAATTTGACACGGGAAATCGCCCAAAGCCTGATGAAGGTCACCGGTGCCTTGGGTGTCGGGGTCGTGATTGAAGCCCGGCATTTATGCATGATGATGCGCGGGGTGGAGAAGCAAAATTCGATCATGAAAACATCCTGTCTCCTGGGCGCCTTTCGAAAAGATGATTCAACGCGTAAGGAATTCCTGACGCTTATCTCATAAAATATGCCCTCTAAAATAAAAGGTACAGCCTTCATAACGGGTGCAGCCAAACGTATTGGCCGCGAAGTGGCTTTGCATTTGGCCCGGGAGGGGTACCAGATTGCTTTGCATTATCACCGCTCCAAGTCCGAAGCTATGTCGACGGCGCAAGCCATTTATAAAACGGGCGCGGCTTGCGAACTTTTTTGCTGTGACCTGAGCGATGAGGCCCAAACCCTTAAACTTGTCCCGCAAGTGTTTAAAGCCTTTCCCGATTTGAATATCCTGGTCAACAGCGCGTCAATTTTTATACCCAACAAGTTTGGCGCTGCTGATCTGACGCTTTTTAAAACCCATTGGGACATCAATTTCAAGGCCCCGTATATTTTGACCTGTGAGTTTGCGCGATTGGTCAAAAAAGGCCAGGTGATCAATTTTATCGATACCAATGTCGTTAAGTACAAGACTAAGTATGCGGATTATCTGATGACTAAAAAAGCCTTGTTGGAATTTACTAAAATGGCGGCAGTGCAATGGGGGCCCGGCATTCGCGTCAATGGCATATCACCGGGCATGATCCTGGCACCGGTCAATAATCAGCCGGATGACCGCGAAAAACGGGCACGCCAAATCCCTTTGCAAAAAACCGGAAAGCCCGTGAACATCGTTCAAAGCGTCCGGTTCTTACTGGAGAACGATTATCTGACCGGCCAAATTATCGTCAATGACGGCGGTGAGGGTTTGATATAATGGGAGTCATCAGGATCAACGATTTAAAAGTCCGCACCCTGATCGGTGCTTATTCCTGGGAGAAGGTCAATAAACAGGAATTGATCATCAATATTACCATTAAATATGATGCTGCAAAAGCCTGTGTTTCGGACAAACTTAAAGACGCGCTCAATTATGATGCGGTGGCGGCCCAGGCCATCAAAACAGTTGAGCGGTCACGATACACCTTATTAGAGAAGTTGACTGCCAAACTTTTGGCAGGCATCATGTCTGATGCCAGGGTACAGGCAGCCCATGTGCGCATAGACAAGCCCCAGGCCTTGCCCCAAGCCAGGTGCGTCTCTTTCGAGCTTTCAGCTGAGCGGTAAATACTTAAAAATTTTCCTTGCAGCCGGGCTTTTCATTGGTAATATACGCGTATGTTGTTTAAAGATGAAGTGGTTTTAGTGACCGGTTCCACCCGCGGCATTGGTTTGGCGGTGGCCCAGGCCTTTGCAGAGCAGGGGGCTTTGGTCATTATTATTGGCCGCGATGGGCCCCAAGCCCAGAGTGTTGCCGCCCAAATCAAGGCCAAAGGCCATTTGGCTGATGGATTTGGGTGTGATGTGACCAATTTGGCCCAAGTTCAAGAAACTGTTAATAAAATTCTTGACATTCATAAGCGCATTGATATATTAGTCAACAACGCTGGCATCACGCGTGATAATCTGCTCTTGAGGCTTGATGAAAACGACTGGGATGAGGTCATTAAGGTCAATCTCAAGGGGACTTTTAACGTTACCAAGGTCGTGACCAAGGCGATGTTAAGGGCCAAGAAGGGCAAGGTTATCAGTATTGCGTCAGTAATTGGGATGACAGGCAATGTCGGTCAGGCCAATTATGCAGCCAGTAAAGCAGGCATCATTGCTTTTTCTAAGTCAGTTGCCAAAGAATTCGCATACAGAAATATCACGGTCAATGTCGTTGCTCCGGGATATATCCGTACGGACATGACAGCCAAGATATCCGAGGCCGTGCAGTCAAAGGTGCTGGAACATATTCCTTTGGCCCGGTTTGGCGAAGTTGCTGATGTGGCGGGCGTTTGTTTGTTTCTGGCGTCCCCGGCAGCCAATTACATTACCGGACAGACTATAGTAGTGGATGGTGGATTGACGATTTAATTAGAGTGGACAAATCAAGGAGGAACACATGGCAGTAGAAAGCAAAATCAAGACAATTATCGCGGAACAGCTGGGTGTTAAGCCTGAAGAAGTTACGCCTAATGCGTCTTTTGTGGATGATTTAGGTGCTGATTCTTTGGACACCGTCGAGCTTATCATGGCGTTGGAAGAGGAATTTAACGTTGAAATCCCTGACGAAGACGCTGAAAAGATGAAGACCGTCGGTGATGCGATTAAATACATTGAAGAAAAAGCGAACGCGTAAATTATTTTTTTAGCTTTGTTTATTTTCATGCCTTGCCCCTGCTGTCCCGCCATAGGCGGGACAATTGCAGGGGCAAACCTTTAATAGGGGGTATTTAATCCAATGCAGAAAAAACAAGTGGTCATAACCGGTATGGGTGTGGTTTCTCCCGTCGGATGTGGGATTGAAAAGTTTTGGGCCGCCCTGATCAAAGGCCAAAGCGGGATCCGTCCCGTCACTCATTTTGACGCGTCACTTTTTGATTCGCATGTCAACGGGGACGTTATTGATTATGACCCGCTGAGCCATTTTAATTCCAAAGATGCCCGCAATATATCCCGTTTTATCCAATTCGGGGTCGTGGCAGCCAATGAAGCCTTAGCCCACGCCAAATTAGACATCCGCCAAATGGACACGTCGCGCGCCGCGGTGATTGTTGGGTCAGGCATCGGGAGCCTTCACTCGGCGGAAGAAGAATACGGCAAATTTTTGGCGAAAGGCCCTGGCCGCATTTCGCCGTTTTTCGTGACGCGCATGATCATTAATGAAGCTGCAGGCCAGGTGTCCATCAATACAGGTGCCACGGGCCCTTGTTTCGCGATTGCCACCGCCTGTGCCACGGCCAATAACTGTATCGGCGAGGGCATGCGCATGATCCAGCACGGTGAAGCGGATGTGGTGATTGCCGGCGGTACGGAAAGTGCGACCTCCATACTCGGATTAGGCGGCTTTTGTGCTTTAAAAGCATTAACTAGGCGCAACGACGAGCCCGCCAAAGCCAGCCGTCCTTTTGATTTAAACCGTGATGGTTTCGTGATGAGTGAAGGTGCCGGGGTCGTGATCTTAGAAAGCCTTGAATTTGCGAAAGGCCGCGGGGCAAAGATTTTTGCGGAATTGGCCGGTTATGGCCGCACGTCAGATGCGTATCATATCACGGCACCTCATGCGGAAGGTTTAGGGGCGGTCAGGGCCATGGATATGGCGATCAAGGACGCCGGTTTAAAGACGACGGACATCAATTACATTAATGCGCACGGAACTTCGACAAAGCTTAACGATCAAATTGAAACACTGGCGATCAAGAAATTATTCGGTGATCATGCCAGGAAGATACCTGTTTCGTCAACCAAATCAATGACCGGCCATCTGCTGGGTGCCGCCGGCGGCATTGAGCTGGTGGCTTGTGTCATGTCGATCAGGGACAATATCGTGCATCCGACGATCAATTACGAAACCCCTGACCCGGAATGCGATTTGGATTACGTGCCTAATGTCGCCCGTAAAATGCAGGTGGATGTGGCTTTATCCAATTCGCTGGGCTTCGGCGGCCACAACGCCACGCTGGTAGTAAAAAGATATAATCCGTAAACCTCCTCACCTCCCGGAGATGTAACGAAAAACCGTTACACCTCCGGGAGGTGTAACGGTAATTATGAAAAATTATAAATTAGCTATTATCCCCGGTGACGGGATCGGCCCCGAAGTCGTGGCCCAGGGCCTCAAAGTCCTGGACGCTGCCGGTGCCAAATTCGGCTTTAAGGCCGAACGCCGGTCCTTTGATTTCGGCGGCGCCCGGTATTTAAAAACAGGGCAGGTCTTGTCCGACGATGAATTAAACAGCCTCAGGGCATTTGACGCTATTTATCTGGGGGCTGTCGGCCATCCGGATGTGAAGCCCGGTATCTTGGAGCGCGGGATATTATTGAAGCTGCGTTTCGGCCTTGAGCAATACATCAATTTGCGCCCGGTGCGTTTGTATCAAAACGTCGCGACCCCCATCAAAAACAAAGGCCCCGAACACATTGATTATGTGGTGGTGCGTGAAAATTCAGGGGACGTCTACACCGGCGAAGGTGAAGTTAAAAATAAGGGGACTGAGCATGAAGTGGCCACCCAGGTGATGGTTTATTCCTACGCCCAGGTGGAACGCTGCCTTAAATATGCCTTTGAATACGTGATGAAACGCCATGCCGCATCCCCCTGGAAAGGCTTGAGCGAAGAGGAAAAAAAAGCAGGCCTGATCGGCAAACTGACTTTGTGCGGAAAAAATAATGTCCTGACCAATGTTTTTGGTTTGTGGGACAGGGTGCTGGTTGATATGTCCGGCCAATATCCAAAAGTCAAAATAGATTATTATCACGTGGATGCCATGTGTATTTTTTTAATAGAAGCCCCGGAGCGTTTTGACGTGATCGTGACGACCAATATGTTCGGTGATATAATTACCGACTTGGCCGCGGTAACGCAGGGCGGGATGGGAGTTGCCCCGTCAGGGAATATCAATCCCAAAGGTGTCAGCATGTTCGAGCCCGTACACGGCAGCGCCCCTCAATTTACCGGTAAGAGTGTGGCTAATCCAATAGCCGCAATACTCACGGTCAAATTGATGCTGGAGCATTTAAAAGAAGAAAAAGCCGCTCAAGCCATTGATGCCGCGGTCCAAAAAGTAATGTTAAAAATGAATTCCATGCTGATCGGCCAAATGGGTTATTCCACAGACCAGATTGGCAACATGGTAGTTGAAAATATTGGTAATTGACCACCACATAACCCGGTTATGAAAAGGTAATTATGAAGAAATTTAATGTAGCCATCTTGGGCATCCGCGGCGCTGTCGGCCAATGCATGTACCGCATTGTCAAAGAGCGCAAATTTCCGGTCAATAAATTGATACTCATTTCCCCCAGCGGCGCTGGTGGTGAATTAGATGGCATTAAATACGTGCCGTTGACCAAGGATGTTTTTAACGGTGTTAATATCGTTTTGTCTTCACCGGGGGCCGAGATTTCCAAAATATGGGCGCCTATCGCCGCCAAAGCCGGGGCAGTGGTGATTGATAACACCTCACAATTCCGCATGGACAAAGATGTCCCGCTGGTTGTGCCTGAGGTCAATCCTGAAGATATCAAGAAACATAAGGGCATCATTGCCAATCCCAATTGCTCAACCATCCAAATGCTGGTGGCGCTCAAGCCCCTGCATGACTTTGGAAAGATCAAACGCATTGTGGTTTCCACCTACCAGGCTGTTTCCGGTGCCGGTGCCGAGGCTGTGGCAGAGCTGGAAGACCAATTGGCCGGCCAGATGGCTGCTAAAAAATTCCCCCATCAAATCGCGCATAATTTGATCCCGCAAATTGATGTGTTTACGGATAATTTCTATACCAAGGAAGAAATGAAGATGGTCAACGAGACCCGCAAAATGTTCCATGACGCCAAAATACAGGTGTCTGCAACCTGTGTGCGCGTCCCTGTGAAAAACAGCCATTCCGAGTCGGTCAACATTGAGACCAAAAAGAAGATCACCCGTGAGCAGGCGATCAGGATTTTAAAGAAAGCGCCCGGGGTCAAGGTCATCGACGATGTTAAAAGTTCCCAATACCCGCTGCCCATCAACGCCGACGGCCGGGACGAAACCTTTGTCGGAAGGATCCGCGAAGACATCTCCGTTCCCAATGGATTAAATCTCTGGATCGTCTCTGACAATTTAAGAAAAGGCGCCGCCCTCAACGCCGTCCAAATCGCAGAAATCCTGATTAAAAGGTAATCTTTACAAATGATTGATCCTGCCATTGCCTCAGAAACAGCGCGTCGCCGCACTTTTGCGATCATTTCGCATCCGGACGCCGGTAAAACCACGCTCACCGAAAAGCTATTGCTTTATGGCGGTGCTATTGGTTTGGCCGGGTCTGTGACTGCCAATAAAAGGCAGAGGGACACGTCCTCCGACTGGATGGAGCTTGAGAAAAAGCGGGGGATTTCCATTTCTTCGACCGTCCTGCAATTTGATTATGACGGTTTCCGCCTTAATCTCCTTGATACGCCCGGGCATAAAGATTTCTCTGAAGACACTTACCGCGTGCTCATGGCTGTTGATGCGGTGGTGATGGTCATCGATGCCGGTAAAGGGATTGAGACCCAGACCCGCAAGTTATTTGAAATCTGCCGCAAACGGGGCATTCCGATCTTTACCTTCATGAATAAACTCGACCGTCCGTCCCGTCCGCTGTTGGGGCTGATGGATGAATTAGAAAAAGTTTTGAACCTCAAAGCTTATCCCATCAACTGGCCTTTGGGCAATGGGCCGGATTTTAAAGGCGTTTATGACAGAAGAGAAAAGCAGGTCCACATCTTTGAGCGTTTGGGTAAAGGGGCTTTCCGGGCACCTGTCTCTGTCCATGATCTGAGTGATCCTTTTGTCAAAAGTAATCTGCATGAGAGTGTTTATAAAGAAGTTGTCGAGGAGCTTGAGATTTTAGATGCTACTCAAGGGACATTTGATTTGGCCCAGGTGCTTTCAGGCAAGCAGACGCCGGTGTTTTTTGGATCTGCGGCAAATAATTTTGGTGTTGAGCTTCTCCTTAAGGGGTTTCTGGAATTCTCAACCGGCCCGGCCCCGAGAAATTCTTTCAACGGTTTGGTGCCCGTTGCTAACCCTGCTTTTTCCGCCTTTGTCTTTAAAGTGCAGACCAACATGAATCCTTTGCACCGGGACAAGGTTGTTTTTGTGCGCATCTGCTCCGGGAAATTCATGCGTAATATCGTCGTTAAACACGCCCGCACCGGAGAAGACATCAAGCTTTCAGACTCCCACAATATTTTTGGCCGTGACCGTGAAATTGTCAACGAGGCATACCCCGGCGACATTGTGGGATTTGTGACAAAGAATGATTTGAGGATCGGGGACACCATCACCGAGGACCTAAACATTGTCTATGGCGAGATACCGACATTCGCGCCTGAGTCATTTGCATTCCTGGAGAATGCAGTGACATCGGGTTATAAAGCTTTCCGCAAAGGCATGGACCATCTTTTGGCTGAAAATATCGTGCAGTCTTTTCAATTACGGACGCCCAAAAACAGCATGCCTTTGCTCGGCGCTGTGGGGCCGTTGCAGTATGAAGTATTGCAATACCGCCTTAAAGATGAATATGGGGCAGAATCCAATTTGAATCCCATGCCCTGGAAGATTTTAAGATGGGTGGAATCCCTGCCGGAGGCCCAACTGCTTCCCATTCTTCCTAATGGGGCGGGGCTTGCCCTCGATAATCAAGACCGTCTTGTCATGCTGTTTCCCACTGATTGGTCTTTAAAGTATTTCAAGGAAGTCCATCCAACCGTTGTCCTCGCGGATTCACCGTCTGTTAAAAATTATCAACCCACCTAGGGTTTTTTAGAGAAAGCAGGATATCGTGGCAGAAACAACGAAAGATTTTAAGAGTACCGGTTTAGCCCAAGCAATGCTTGATAATTTAAATTCATTGGGCTATTTAACAATGACGCCTATCCAGGAAAAAGGCCTGCCGTTTATTTTAAGCAACCGGGATTTTATCGGGCAGGCTAATACCGGCAGCGGTAAAACAGCGGCCTTTGCCTTGGGTATCTTGTCTAAATTGGATTTAAAAAATAATATGCCCCAGGCCCTGGTGATCGTTCCGACGCGTGAATTGGCTGAGCAGGTGGCTCAAGAGATCCGCCGGCTGGCGCGTTTTACCAGTAATATCAAGGTGCTGGCCATCTCAGGGGGCGCTGAAGAACGCCACAAGGTCAAATCCCTTAGGCAGGGGGCGCATATTATCGTCGGGACACCGGGCCGCATCACCAAATTGCTCGAGACCGGAATTTTGATCACCTCTGATATTAAGGTCCTGGTATTAGACGAAGCTGACCGTTTGCTTGAAATGGGGACCATTGCGGAAATAAACCACATCACCTCATTTATACCCGTTGACCGTCAAACCATGTTGTTCTCAGCAACATTTCCTCATGGCATTAAGACATTAAGTGCCAGCCTCCAGGAAGATGCTGCCCAGGTAACCATTGATTCCCAGCATCAAACAGGCACCATTAAACAATTTTTCTTTAAAGTAGATGGGGAAAAAAATGATGCTCTATTGCGTGTTCTCGGAGATTACCGGCCGGAGTCCTGTATTATTTTTTGTAACAGCCGGGAATCCTGTAATCAGGTGGCGGGATTTTTACGCACCAAGAAAATAGATTCCCTTCAGATCCATTCGGATTTGGAACAACAGGACAGGACCCTGATCCTGATCAAATTTGATAATAAAAGCTGCCGTATTTTAGTGGCAACGGACCTGGCTTCCCGCGGGCTTGATGTGAAGGATGTCAGTGCTGTCATCAATTATGATTTGCCTTCTGACCATGAACTTTACGTTCACCGCATCGGACGCACCGGACGGGCAGGGCAGGAAGGGTTAGCGCTGAGTTTATACACCCATAACGAACGCGGGATGCTTCGGCATATCAGTGATTATTTAAAATCAGATTGTGTCATCAACGACATCAACGCATTGGCGAAAATCAAACCTTTTGCCCTGCGTTCATTCATGTCGACCATTTATATCAGCGGCGGCAGGAAGGACAATATACGTCCCGGTGATATCCTGGGTGCGCTGATCAAGGAAGCGGGATTAACAACACAAGAGGTCGGGAAAATCCATGTTTTAGAGGTCAATATCTATGTGGCCATCACCCATGATAAAATAGCGCATGTGATTGAATCTTTGAATAAGGGCAAGATCAAGGGCAGGAAATTCAGGGTTGGAAAAGCTTCTTAATATGCGTACTTTTAAGATCACTTTTGAATATGATGGTTCACAGTTTGCCGGCTGGCAAATCCAGGCCCAGGGCGAGCGCACGGTGCAAGGAGAGCTCGAGGCTGTTATTGCAAAAGTTTTTAAGAAACCGGTCAAGGTCGTTGCTTCAGGACGCACGGACAGCGGGGTGCATGCTAAGGCGCAGGTGATCTCTTTTAAGGCGGAGACCCGCATGAAGCCTTTGGAAATCCGGCGCGCCCTCAACAGTCTTTTGCCGACGGATATTGCAGTGCATGAGGCGCGTGAGGTCAAAGATGATTTTCATGCGCAATACAGCGTCAAAGAAAAGACCTATCGCTATACCGTTTTAAATCGCAAGTACCGTTCGGTATTTTTGAGAGACCGCGTTTATTTTTATCCTTATCCGCTGAATATTCCGAATATGCGCCGTGCCGCCAAATATTTGATCGGCCGCCATGATTTCAAATCGTTCCAGGCCTATGACCCGCTGCGCGCCGAACGCCGGACCGTGCGTACGGTCAGGAAGCTGGTGATCAAAAAAGAAGGGGATTTGATTCATATAGATGTGACCGCTGACGGCTTTCTTTATAAGATGGTGCGCAATATCGCGGGAACACTATTGGCCGTGGGTGCCGGCCAATTGCCGCTTAGTGAAATCCCCAAAATATTGAAAGCCAAAAACCGGAAAACCGCCTGGGACACAGCGCCTGCTGGGGGCTTGTGTTTGATGGCGGTAAAATATTAAAAATATTTGACATTTGGCGTAAAGATGTTATATTTTAGAATCTTTATTTGCCTTGATCTGTCTTGATTTAACTTGATTTAGATGGATTCCCGCTTTCGCGGGAATGACTTTTTTAGGAGATTTATGAAAACGTATTTACCGAAAGTTAATGAAATTGAACATAAATGCTTTGTGATCGATGCCACGGACAAGATCTTAGGCAAGGTCGCGGCCAAGGCAGCTTCTGTGCTGCGCGGCAAGCATAAACGCATCTTTACACCGTTTTTGGATACCGGGGACACCGTTATCATCATTAACGCTGAAAAAGTCAGGGTTACGGGAAAGAAGTTAACGGATAAGGTTTATACCCGTTATACAGGTTATCCAAGCGGTCAAAGGGCAATGACCTTAGGGAAGATGTTGGAAAAAGCCCCTGAAAAGGTCCTGGAATTAGCTGTTTCCCGCATGTTCCCAAGCGGTCCTTTAGCTTACAAGCAGACAGCAAAACTGAAAGTTTACGCGGGCTCCAATCATCCGCATGCAGCACAAAAACCTATTGCATTAGAAATCTAGGAGAGTTAAATGGTAGAAGTTGTCAAATATGCAGGTACAGGCCGTCGCAAAAGTTCAGTGGCTCGGGTTACTTTAACTCCCGGGGTAGGCAAGATCATGGTCAATAAGCGTGAGTTTTTGAATTATTTCCCCCGCGAGACGGACCGTATTTTGATTTTGAACCCTTTAAAACTAGTGAACTTAGAGAATAAATTTGATATAGCCGTGCGTGTTACCGGTGGCGGTTCTACCGGCCAGGCAGGTGCTTTTCGTTTAGGCTTGTCCCGTGCTATCATTTCCTGTGATCTTCAAACCCGTGGTATTTTGAAAAAGGCCGGCTGTTTGACCCGCGATGACAGAATGAAAGAAAGAAAGAAACCTGGTCAAAAGGGAGCGCGCCGTAAATTCCAATGGGTTAAACGTTAACGACCAATAAAACATATAATAACAAAGCCCATCTCCCTTCGAATTACGTTGACGAGATGGGCTTTTTTATTTAGGCTAGAGACTTATGAAAAATCATATACGAGCAGGGATTTTGGGTGTCAGCGGCTATACCGGCCGTGAGGTCTTTTCTTTGCTTTTAAAGCATCCGGGCGTGCGGATCACCTATGTGGCGGCCAATAATACACAAGGCCCCATGTCAGCGATTTATCCGGAATTCTTAAACCGCACGACCCTGGTTTGTCAAAAGTTTGATATTAAGAAAGCTGTGGAAAAATGCGATGTGGTCTTTTTGGCCCTGCCGCATACTGAATCCATGAATGTGGCGCCGAAATTATTAAAAGCCGGTCTTCGTGTTATTGATTTAAGCGCGGATTACCGGCTTAAGAAGGCACAAGTCTATGAAGCCTGGTATGACCATAAGCACACGGATCCAAAGAATTTAGGCAAGGCGATCTATGGCATGCCGGAATTATTCCGGCAGAAGATCAAAGGATCCGTTTTCGTGGCAAATCCGGGCTGTTATCCGACAGCTGCTATTTTAGGCTTGGCGCCGTTGATCTCTACCCGCAAAGATATTCAGTCGATTGTCGTGGATGCTAAATCAGGGGTTTCCGGTGCCGGGCGAAAGGCTTCTTTAGGCCTGCTTTTTCCCGAAGCCAATGAGAATTTTAAAGCGTACAAGGTCTTAAGCCATCAGCATTCGCCGGAAATTGAACAGTACCTTTCTCAATTGGCCGGCCATGCCACCAAGATCCATTTTGTGGCACACCTGCTTCCCATCACGCGGGGGATTTTAAATACGATGTATGTGCAATTAAAAGAGGGGATCACCTTAAATCAGGTGCATGGTTTGTATAAGAAATTTTATAAGATGGAGCCTTTTGTCCGGCTTCATCCGGCCGGGAGCCAGCCGGAAACCAAAAATGTTTCTAACACTAATTTTTGCGATATTGGCCTGGCTGTCAGTCCTGACAAGAAAATGGTGGTGATCTCCTCTGCCATTGATAATTTGGTCAAAGGTGCCGCAGGGCAGGCTGTGCAGAACATGAATATCATGTGCGGCTTTAATGAAACCGAGGGCCTGCTATGAAAATCGTTAAAGGCGGGGTGACCGCACCCAAAGGTTTTTTAGCCAACGGCATTGCATCAGGCATCAAGCGATCAGGCAAAACAGATCTAGGTGTCATTGTTTCAGAGGTCCCGGCTGTGACCGCCGGAGTTTTCACCAAGAGCTCGATCAAAGCGGCACCGCTGGAAGTGAGCATGAAGCATATTAAAAAGGGGTCGGGCCGGGCAATCCTGGTTAATTCGGGTAATGCCAATTGTTATACCGGAAAAACCGGTTTGAAACATGCCCAAGATTCGTGCGGCTTAATTGCAAATTTTCTTGGAGTAGACCCTGTAAATGTTTTAGTGACATCAACCGGGATCATCGGCAAGCCGCTCGCTTACAATAAAATTGTTGCTGCGGCGCCGTCATTGATCAAAGGATTAAGCTCAAAAGGCGGCGGCAAATTCGCCCGGGCGATCATGACCACCGATTTGAAAATTAAGGAAATTGCTGTTGAAATCACCATCGGCGGCAGGAAGGTGACCATCGGCGGCAGCGGCAAAGGTTCGGGAATGGTGGCGCCCAATATGGCCACCATGCTGGGGTTTGTCACCACCGATGCGGCCATTTCCGTTCAAATGTTAAAGGCCGCTTTAAAGCGCGCGACGGACAGGTCGTTTAACAGCATTACGGTTGACGGGTGCATGAGCACCAATGACATGGTCACCGTGCAGGCCAATGGTTTGGCAGAGAATAAGAAAATTGTGAAGGAAGACGGGGATTTTAAGAAATTTTATCAGGCGCTGGAATTTGTATGTATTGATTTGGCCAAGAAAATTGTCCGGGATGGCGAGGGGGCAACCAAGTTTTTGACGATCCATGTCAAGGGTGCCGCCCATGAGACACAGGCCCGGGAGATTGCCAAGGCCATTGCCAATTCCGCTCTTGTGAAGACAGCTGCTTTTGGCAGTAATCCTAATTGGGGACGGGTGGGCGCTGCGGTCGGTTCTTTGGGGATCAATAAGATCAATGAGCATAATATGAAAATCACTTTTTCACCGTTTGATAAAAAAGAAATCGCCATTAAGGTCGAACTGCCGCTGGGCCGTGCCAGTGCTACGGTTTACACCTGCGATTTTTCTTATGAGTATGTGCGCATTAACGGGGAGTATAATTGATGGACCAGTTCATTAAGAAAGCTTCAGTCCTGATCGAAGCTATTCCGTATATTCAAGCTTTTCGCCGCAAGATTTTTGTCGTCAAATACGGCGGCAGTATCCTGGACGATCCCAAGATCCGTCACAATGTTTTGCAGGACATTGTATTTTTATCCTATGTGGGCATTCGCATCATCATTGTGCACGGCGGCGGCCCGCATATTTCGGCGCGCATGAAGGAGCAGGGCTTAAAGAATGAATTTGTCGACGGCATCCGGGTGACGGACAAAGAGACGCTCACCATTGTCGGTGAAGAGCTGGAAAAACTCAACCAGCAGATCGTTGCGGAAATCAAGACCCTTAAAGGTGACGTCACCGGCCTTCGAGGCCAGGAGAACATTATTTTCGTTAAAAAGAAAAAAGCTGCCAAGGACCTGGGTTTTGTAGGGACCATTACCTCAGTCAATAAAGAGCATCTGGAGTCTCATTTGGCACAAGGTCAGATCACGGTGGTCTCTCCGATGGGCATGACAGTGGAAAAACAGCCGCATAATGTCAATGCCGATGAAGTGGCCTCTGCCATTGCCAATTCCATGAAGGCGGAAAAACTGGTCCTTTTGACGGATGTTCCCGGTGTCATGCGTGATTTGAAAGATATGAGCACTTTAATGTCAACATTGACTTTGAAGCAAGTCGATGAGCTTATTAAGGGTGATGTGATTGTAGGAGGCATGATCCCGAAGGTTAGTTCGTGCGTTGAGGCGCTTAAGGGCGGTGGTGTGAATAAAACCCACATTGTGGACGCCCGCATGCCGCACGCCTTACTTTTGGAGTTCTTTACAGACCAGGGGGTTGGGACGCAAATTATAAAATTATGAAAGCCGACGAGATTTATCAAGAATATAATGACCATATCCTTCTGACATATACCCGCATGCCTGCGATTTTTGTCAAAGGCAAGGGCTCTGTGCTGACGGATATTCAGGGAAAGAAGTATTTGGATTTCTTTCCGGGCTGGGGTGTGAGCAATTTAGGCCATTGCCATCCGAAGGTCATGGGGGCAGTGCGCGAGCAGATCGGAAAATTGATCCATATCCCTAATAATTTGTATAATCCGCACCAGGCCAAATTAGCCAAGGAATTAGTCCGCATTGCTTTTGAAGGCAAGATTTTCTTTTGCAACAGCGGGGCCGAGGCCATTGAAACAGCCATTAAATTTGCCAGGATGTATGGCGAGGGAAAGAAGACTGAGATCATCACGACCATTAATTCTTTTCATGGCCGCACCATAGGCGCTTTGACAGCGACAGGCCAGGAAAAACATCAGAAAGGTTTCACCCCTTTGGTGCCTGGCTTTAAACATGTGCCTTTTAATGATATCAATGCATTGAAAGCTGCCGTCACTGATCAAACAGCTGCCATTATGATTGAGCTTGTCCAGGGTGAGGGCGGTATCAATGTCGCGGCCAAGGAATATGTGCAGGCTGTGCGCAAGATTTGTGATGAAAAAAAGATTTTGTTCATCGCTGATGAAGTGGCCACCGGCATGGCGCGGACGGGTGAGATTTTTGCATACAAGCATTATGGCACGACACCGGATGTGATGTGCCTGGCTAAAGCTTTGGGCGGCGGCTTGCCCATTGGTGCTGTGCTTGTTAAAAAAGAATTAGCTGATGTTTTTAAGCCCGGCATGCATGGCTCGACCTTTGCCGGCAGTCCGTTGGTTTGCAAGGCAGCGCTTGGAGTGATTAAAGCCATCTATGCTGAAAAGATAATAAAGAATGTTAAAGCTCAAGGCCCTTATTTGATGCAGAAGCTAAATGAGCTGAAAAGCAAATATGACATTATCAAAGAAGTGCGCGGCCTGGGGCTTATGATCGGCGTTGAATTGACCATCGACGGCACAGCTATTTTTAAAGAATGTTTTGCCAAAGGCTTAATTATCAATTGCACCCAGGGTAATGTGTTGCGCATCATGCCAGCCTTAAATGTGACCCGTCGGCAGATTAACAAAGCTATCCATATTTTAGATGGGGCGATTGAGGCAAGTAGTGTTGTCATTCCCGCGAAAGCGGGAATCCAGTAAAAAGAATTAATTCTATTAGTGGATCCCCGCTTTCGCGGGGATGACATATGTAAAAGGAATATATGAAACGTGATTTGATCACACTATTGGATTACTCCAGCGCTGAAATCTTAAGTTTGATAGATTCAGCTGATCGTTTAAAGAAGCAAAAGGGAAAACTGCGCGCGGATTTGAAAGGTAAGTCTGTCGCCCTGGTATTCCAAAAACCATCCAACCGCACGCGGGTATCTTTTGAGGTGGGTGTTTATGAATTGGGCGGGCATTGCCTTTATTTGGGTTCGGATGAGATCAATTTAGGCAAGCGCGAGACCACGCATGATGTGGCCAAGACCTTGTCGCGTTATGTGCATTGCATTGTAGCCCGGGTTTTCCATAATAAAGATATCGTTGAGCTGGCCCAGCACGCGGATGTACCGGTCATCAATGCCTTGTGTGATTTGTACCATCCTTGCCAGGCGTTGGCGGATATCCAGACGATCCGTGAGCAATTGGGTAAATTCAAAGGTTTGACGATCGCTTATGTGGGCGATGGGAACAATGTGTTTCATTCGCTCATGGTTGCATGCGCCAAGGTGGGTATTCATGTGCGTTTCGCCGGCCCCCGGGGCTATGATCCCAATGCGTGGATCGTGGATGAAGCCCGGAAAATTGCTAAAAAGAATAAATGCACGATTGAATTGGGCCGTGACCCTAAAGCCGCTGTTAAGGGTGCCCATGTGATTTATTCCGACGTATGGGTCAGCATGGGGCAGGAAAAAGAAACAGCCCGGCGCATCGAAGAATTCAAGGGATATCAGATCAATGAAGATCTGGTGAAATTGGCGGACAAGAACTATATTTTTATGCACTGCCTGCCGGCGCATCGCGGTTTGGAAGTAACTGCGGGTATCATCGACGGGAAGCATTCCGTCATTTTTGACCAGGCCGAAAACCGTTTGCACGCGCAAAAGGCTGTGTTGTTGAAATTATTAAAGAAAGGTTAAGTATGAAGAAAGTTATTTTGGCATATTCCGGCGGCCTTGATACGAGCTGCCTTATCCGTTGGTTAAAGGACAAAGGCTATGAAGTCATTGCTTTTATGGCCGATGTGGGGCAAGGGAGCGATTTTAAAGCCATTGAGAAACGTGCCTTGGCAACCGGCGCTTCGAAAGTTTACATTCTGGATTTGAAGCAGGAATTTGTGAAAGATTATGTTTTTCCGGCGATAAAAGCCAATGCGGTTTATGAAGGCAAATATTTTCTGGCAACGGCCTTGTCCCGTCCTTTGATCGCCAAGCACCAGGTGGCGGTGGCTAAAAAGGAAAAAGCAACGGCGATTGCGCATGGCTGCACCGGCAAAGGCAATGACCAGGTGCGTTTTGAAGTGACTGCTAAAATATTGGCGCCGCATCTGGAATTATTGGCACCGCTGCGTACCTGGGAGTTCAAGACCCGCGAGCAGGAAATCGAATACGCGCATAAGCACAAAATTCCTATCGATGTCACTAAAAAGAGCCCATATTCGACGGACATCAATCTTTACGGGCGCTCCATTGAATGCGGTGTCCTGGAAGATCCCTGGGTTGAGCCGCCGGAAGAAATTTATGCGATGACCAAGGACCCTCTCAAGTGTCCTAATCGTCCGGAATATGTTGAGGTCGAATTTGCCAAAGGCATACCGGTTAAGGTGAATGCTAAGGCCTATGGTCCGGTTGATCTTATCATTAAGCTCAATGAGATCGGCGGGCGCAACGGGGTGGGGCGTGTGGACATGGTCGAAAACCGTTTGGTGGGCATTAAGTCCCGCGAAATTTATGAAAATCCGGCAGGCACTGTTTTAATGACAGCGCATAAAGAACTTGAGGCCCTGGTGCTCGACCGTGAGACCTTGCATTATAAAGAATTGATTTCCCCGCGATGGGCTGAGTTGACTTATTACGGGTTGTGGGAAACACCATTGAAAGTCCAGTTAGATGCGTTCATCAACAAGACCCAGGAACGTGTCAGCGGTATCGTGAAGTTGAAATTATTTAAAGGCAGCTGCCAGGTGGCAGGACGGAAATCCAGGTTCTCGCGTTATAAAGAGGAACTGGCAACCTACGGCAATAAAGACACCTTTGACCCCAAACTTTCGGAGGGATTCATCCGGCTCTGGGGCATGCCGTATTAAAATAAGGAAAAAGTATGTCTAAACTCTGGGGTGCGCGGTTTGAGAAGAAGTCGGATCCGCTGGCTGATCAGTTTACTTTCAGCATTAGCTATGACCATCGTCTGGCCAAGTATGATGTGGCGGGATCTATAGCCCATGCCCAAATGTTGGGCAAACAGGGGATCATTGGCAAATCTGATGCGTCCAAGATCATCACCGGCTTGAAGAAAATCTTTCTTCAAATCGAAGCCGGTAAATTTAAGTATGACCCCAAGGCTGAGGACATTCATACGGACATTCAAAACCGGCTTAAAGCCCTTATCGGTAAACCCGCTGATAAATTGCATACCGCCCGCTCGCGTAACGATCAGGTTGTTTTGGATATGAAGCTTTATTGTTGGGACCAAACCGCTGATCTTACAGAAGCCGTCACTCATTTGCAAAAAGCGATTCTGGGATTTGCCGATAAAAATAAAGATGTCATTATCCCGGCGTATACGCATTTGCAAGCCGCCCAGGTGGTCTTATTAGCCCATCATATGCTGGCCTATGTGGAGATGCTTGAGAGGGACAAGGGCCGTCTTTTTGATTGCGCCAAACGCACGGACTCGATGCCGTTAGGCTCTTGCGCCTTATCAGGCACATCGCTTAAAACAGACAGGGCCTATTTGGCTAAAATTTTGGGATTCAGCAAGGTTGCGGCCAACAGCATGGATGCTGTTTCAGACAGGGATTTTATTGTTGAGTTGATAAGCGCCTGCGCCATGATCTCGACACATCTTTCCCGGGTGGCTGAGGATTTGATTTTATGGGCGACCAGGGAATTCGACCTTGTGGATATCGACAGCAGTTTTTGTACAGGATCATCCATTATGCCGCACAAGAAAAATCCGGATGTGCTGGAATTAGTCCGCGGCAGCAGCGCCCAGGTGCTGGGGCATTTGACCCAAATCCATGTTTTGTTAAAGGGCTTGCCTTTGACCTACAACCGGGATTTGCAGCTGGATAAGCCTGCCTTGTTTGACAGCATCGATACGACCAAGCGCATGCTTTTGGTTTTAGCCGGGATTTTTGCCACCATGAAGGTCAACAAAGACAGTGCGGCCCAACAGATTGCCGATGAAAGTTTTTTTACCGTCGATGTCATGGATTATTTAGTCAACAAAGGCGTCTCCAGCCGGGATGCGCATGATATTTTAGGCCGGATGGTGCGCGATTGTTTAGATAGGGGAAAAACAATATCCTCGTTGGGTGAAAAGGAGTTAAAGCAGTATTCTCCGGCATTAGGCGCGGACGTAAAAAAACTTTTCAATCCCCAAATGTCTGTTAAAATTAAATCTTCTTTGGGCTCGACCAATCCTGTTTTAGTGGCCCGACAGCTCAATTATTGGAGTAAGAAGTTACATGCATGATTTTGAATTTAGGGCCGGTGAACTTGTCTGTGAGAATGTCAAGGTGTCATCCATTGCCAAACAAGTGGGGACGCCTTTTTATCTTTACAGTTACAAGACGCTCACCGATCATTTTTTAAAGATCCAAAGGGCTTTTGCTAAACTTAATCCCATTATCTGCTTTGCCATGAAATCCAATGGCAATTTGAGCGTGATCAAAAGCCTGGTGGATTTGGGTGCGGGCATTGATATTGTGTCGGTGGGCGAATTGAAGAAAGCATTGCTCGTTGGTGCTGATCCTAAAAAAATAGTTTTTGCCTCGGTCGGTAAGACCGGGGAAGAAATAGCTTTTGCGATAAAGACGGGCATCTTATTGTTTAATGTCGAGTCTGAGCCGGAATTGGCTGAGATCAACCGCATTGCGGTTAAGATGGGCAAAAAAGTCCAGGCGGCGTTGCGTATTAATCCGGACGTCCCGGCACCGACGCACGAATATACGAATACCGGCTCTTTAAAAAAGAAATTCGGCATTGATCTGCGCACCACCCGTCAAATTTTCAAGGCCCGGAAGAAATATGCTCACGTGAAGATCAACGGCGTGCATATCCACATCGGTTCTCAGATCACTTCAGGAGCGCCTTTTGTCAGTGCCATTAAAAAGGTTGTTTCTTTTATTAATGAATTGCGTGCTGACGGTGTTGAGATTGAATATTTGGATATCGGCGGCGGGCTGGGCATCATTTACAGGGATGAGAACCCTCAAACCGCCCAGCAGTATGCTGATAAAGTTGTGCCTATATTAGAGAAAACGGGCCTGAAGATCATCATGGAGCCCGGGCGTTTTATTGTGGGCAATGCCGGTATTTTTGTGACCAAGGTTTTATATATTAAAGACAATGGCGTTAAGAAATTCATGATTGTGGACGGCGGGATGAATGACCTGATCCGGCCGATGCTTTATGATGCGTATCATGAGATCGTGCCTGTGGCCCAAAATAAAAGTGCCAAACAAAAATTTGATGTGGTGGGCCCCATTTGTGAAAGCGGGGACTTTTTTGCCCATGACCGCCTTTTGCCCAAGGTCAAAAAGAATGATCTCCTGGCGGTAATGAGCGCCGGTGCCTATGGTTATGTGATGGCCAGCAATTATAATGTGCGCGGGCGCGTGCCGGAAGTGATGGTCAAAGGCAACACCTTCAAGGTTGTTAAAGAGCGGGAAACATTTCAGGATTTAATGCGTGGAGAACGGATCGTAAAATGGTAAAGGTCCCTTTTATGAAAATGGTGGGTGCCGGCAATGATTTTATTGTCATTGATCCGCAGCCTTCTTTAGACTATATCAAATTTACCCAAGCCATCTGCTCGCGCCACACCGGTGTCGGGGCTTACGGCGTATTGGTGCTTGAGAAGTCCAAGACATCTGATTACAAGATGCGCATTATCAATGCGGACGGCTCCGAGGCGGAAATGTGCGGCAATGGCGCCCGCTGCATGGCGGTGCATATTGCTTCTCATTTAAAGCCCAAAAAACTATTATTCGGCATGGAAACATTGGCAGGTGAAATTTTGGCTGAGACACAGGGGGAAGTGGCGCGCGTGCGTTTGTCGAACCCCAAAGACTACATGCCTGAATTAAATCTTACCGTGGCCAATCAAAAATTGCAGGTGCACCATATTGATACGGGTGTGCCTCACACAATAGTTTTTGTGGATGGCCTGCAGGAAGTGGATGTCGATAGTCTGGGAAGGCTTATCCGCAATCATCCGCGCTTTGCGCCCCGCGGGACAAATGTGAATTTTGTGGAACGCGCGCGTGAAGGCATGGTGGCGGTGCGTACCTATGAGCGCGGGGTGGAGGCAGAAACTCAAGCCTGCGGCACAGGCGCAGTGGCTTCTGCTTTGATTGCCTATCTTCATGCGCATCCTAAGGTCAAAAAGCAAAAAGACGCTAAGATGAAGGTATTGACGGCGAGCAAGGAAATTCTGGAAATTAGCTTTGATTTGGATGAGGGGCATCAGATCGATAATGTTTGGCTCAAAGGAACGGCGAAGCTGGTCGCTAAAGGAGAGTATTACTACAATGGATAGAAAAAAATTCTACGGTGCGTTCACAGCCTTGATAACCCCATTTACTTCAAATGGCATTGATGAAGCCGCCTATAAAAAACTCATTGATTGGCAGATAGCGCAAGGCATCCACGGGCTTGTGCCCTGCGGGACAACAGGTGAATCTCCAACCCTGTCTGAAAAAGAGCACGAGCATGTTATTGAGCTCTGTGTCAAAACTGTTGCTAAAAGAGTGCCTATTATTGCCGGTGCAGGCTCCAATTCCACGGCCGAGGCGGTGCATATGACCAGGCACGCCGCCAAGGTGGGAGCGGACGCCGTGTTGGTGGTGACGCCTTATTATAATAAACCGACGAATAAAGGCATTTACCTGCATTATAAAGCAGTCAGTGAAAGTGCCGATATTCCCATCATTCTTTATAATATCGCCGGACGCACAGGCAGGAATATCGAGCCTGATCTGATGGCTAAATTAGCCGGGATCAAGAATATCATCGGCGTCAAAGAAGCTTCAGGCAACCTGGAACAGATGAAGAAAATCCGTGAGCTTTGCCCAAAGGATTTCTTGTTGATTTCCGGGGACGATGCTT
>Ga0206804_10036_pt1 | contig 37909 bp, 29 predicted proteins | sample Alteio_BWOrgCont_62_FD_152888 | JGI IMG/M metagenome (GOLD analysis project Ga0206804, IMG submission 152888) | Enriched cells from forest soil in Barre Woods Harvard Forest LTER site, Petersham, Massachusetts, United States -... | ecosystem: Environmental > Terrestrial > Soil > Temperate forest >... | reverse complement strand
CGTCGTCGAACCAGGACGAGTGCCGAAATTCGAAGGCCGCGCGCAGGTCGCGCGGCACATCGGACAGAAAGGTCCGGAGTACTTCGACATCTTTGACGAACGTCGGCGGCAATTGAAACAGCACCGGGCCAGCTTTGTCTCCTGCGACCGCGATGGCCTTGGCGAAGACCTCGAGCAAGGGGCCGCAATCGCGCAGCTTGCTGAAATGGGTGACCCGTTGTGGCGCCTTGAAGCTGAACCGGAAGTGTGCCGGAGTCAGGCTCGCCCAGCCCTCCACCGCTTGGGCCGTCGGAATCCGACGAAAGGTATAGTTGATCTCGGTGGTGGAAAAGTGTTCCGCGTAGTACGGCAACATTTTGGCGGCAGGCATTTTCTCCGGATAGAAGGAGCCTTTCCATTCGGGATATTGAAAACCAGACGTGCCAATCCGAAGATGCATGGGCTGAAGACTACGTTTGGTCGCGCATTGCGCAACGCGCGGCATGATATCCGCACATTCCGTGGACGCCACCGCCGGGCGGGGTGGACGAGGAGCAGAGATAGTATTTCGTCCGGCCCAACCGATAGGGGCGCGGGCTCAACACGGGGCGAGCAATGAGATGCCAGAGATCTCCGGCGCCGCCCGTGATGTCACCGCCATCGAGATTGGCATTCGCGGCTTGGAGATCGAGCGGTCGCGAGGTGGCGCGGGCCAGCACGGTGCTCCGGAAGCCCGGCGCGAAGCGTTCGATCTGGGCTTCGATGACCTCCGTCAGATCGGCGGTGCCGCCGCGCGGAATGTGGCAGTAAGCCCAACCGATATGCTGGCCGGCGGGCGCTCGGCTGGGATCGAAAAGGGTCGGTTGCGAAACGAGGACAAAGGGCCGGGCAGGAATGAGGCCCGCGGCTACTTCACGTTCGGCCAGGGCGATTTCCTCGAATGTTCCACCGAGATGAACGGTCCCGGCTTGGGCACATTCCGCTGCCGTCCAGGGAATCGGACGATCCAGAGCGTAATCGATTTTAAAGACACTGGGTCCGTGCGGGAAGGCGGCGAGCTTTGCCCGCAAGCGCCCCGGGATTTGGTCGCCGGCGAGGCGCGCCGTCTGCCAGGTGGTCAGGTCGAGCAAGACCGCGTCCGCCGCAGGCAGGTTGGCCAGGGCTGTGACCTCGTGGCCCGTTTCGATGGAGCCGCCCAGGGCGCGCAGGTGCGCCGCCAGCGCGTCGCTGATGTTTTGTGCGCCGCCGCGGGGCAATGGCCAGCCCACGCTGTGGGCGAGCATCCCGAGCACCAGTGCGTAAGCGGCCGAGGCCGGGGCGTGCAACGGAAGAAAGGAGTGCGCGGCCAGCCCGGCGAATAACGCGCGCGCTTCTTCGTCGCGAAAAAACTGCGCGGCGAACCCGGCCGCCGAACGCAGCGCGAGCAGGCCGAAACGTGCCGCGAGCAACGGGTGTCTCGGGATGTGCAGGAGGGGCCGGAGAAACTCGTTCAGCAGTGCTTCCCCTTGGTCAACCAACGGTTGCATGAGACTCCGATAGGCGGGGCCATCGCGCCCCATTCCCTCGGCGGTCTTTGTCACCGACCGATGCAATGAAACCGCGCGCCCGTTGTCCAAAGGATGCGCGAGCGGGGCGGCCGGGTGCACCCACGTCAGGCCGTGCCGCTGGAGCGGGAGGGTGCGGAAAAAGGGGGAGCCAATCCCGAGCGGATGAATCGCCGAACAGCGATCATGGACGAAGCCGGGCAGGGTAAGTGATCCCGAGCGGGCACCGCCTCCGAGGGTGATCTGCGCTTCGAGGACTCGGACGCGCCAGCCCGCTTGCGCGAGGGTGATGGCCGCAGCCAAACCATTCGGACCCGAGCCGACCACGAGGGCATCATCCATCGAGCGTTGGCTTAGCCGTGACGGGGCTGAGGCGCGTGCAGGCCCAGGTCTTTGCGCATATAGGCATCCGCCGCGACCACCAACCAGTAGACGGGCACCAGGAACCAGCCGAAAAACATGGTGAAAGTAAAGGCCATAAGGGTGATGACCGGTACGCCGGCCCCCAGGAGCAATACCGCCGGGAGGCGGTAACCCTTGAAATAATGGCCCGCGCCGGGGACCACACTCAGGAGGGCTGCGGCGATGTCGCGCGGGTTACGCGGGGGACGGAATTCGTTGGGGTGAGAAGTAGGCCGCACCCAATCGCATTTGGTGCATTCCGTAGCGTCCTGTTCGAGATGTTCTCCACAGTACGGGCAGCGGAATCCGGTTTGAGGAAGAGATTCGACTTGCATGGCAGTAAAGGTTCGCTGAACACGGGCTTTCCGCGCGTCTAAAAGTACGGCGGTATATACAGAGAAAAGCGAGAGCGTATGGAGAGTCGGAAAACACATCTCATGCGGTTCGTTTCGATGCTTTTCCTGCAAAACATACAGCCCGGTACGACAACGGCCACGATACCATTTCACACACGTAATGAAACTTCTCCTTACTTCCCTGATTACCCTCTCGCTAACCGGCGTCCTCTGCGCGGAAAGCGACTCTACTCACCTGGCGGGCCGTGCGAACAAAACGCCTGGCCCTCCCGGATACACGACCGTCGCGAACAACGATCACGCTATTGAGCGTGCCGTCAAACGCGCTCACCGCCATCTCGGATTCTTTATCGCCGCCCTGAAAGCCAAACGGCCCGGCGACGCGAGTTTCGAGGTCAAGAAGGGCTTCGTGCAAGGGAACAATGTGGAACATCTCTGGATTGGCAGTCTGACTTTCGACGGAAAGAACTTCCACGGGCGAATCAATAACAAGCCTCACGACATTAGTAATGTGCGCCTGGGGCAACCGGTGACCGTCAACCCGCGGGAGATCTCCGATTGGATGTTTGTCAAAAACGGCAAACTGATCGGCGGCTACACGACGCGCATCCTCTACGCGCGCCTCACCCCGGCGGAACGCGCGGAGTTCAACAAAGAGGCGGATTTCAAAATCGAATAACTGACCATGACTAATCAAACTATTTCTGGAAGCGCGCCGGCTGCCCGTTGGCTCCCGCGGTTTAAACAAATGGCCCGGGCAAAGTGGGTCGCGGTCGCGCTCGGAGCGGCAACCGTGGGCATTCTCGGCAGCGGCTGTGCCGTGGAACCGGGTGGGTTTGGTGCGGCTTACTACGAGCCGAACTATTCCGGGTATTATTCGGACTACGGATACAACGGTGGAGGTTATTATGGCGGGGATGTCTTCGTCGGTGGCGGCTACTATGGTGGACACCATTTCAGCCATGATTTTCACGGAGGAGGCCATGGGGGTGGAGGTCACGGAGGTGGCTCCCACGGTGGAGGAGGACACGGCGGTGGCGGCGGTCATCGCTGATCCAGTCGATTCAAAACTACTTAAATCTTGGAGCGGTCGGTTTATCCGACCGCTCCTTTGCTTTCTGAACCAGGTTGCGGGCGCAGCGAGTGATAGTGTGAGGCGGTTATCTCCCGGCGCTCGCGGCCATCCCGGCGTGTTGTCCTTCCGCGATCTCTTCGATCATCTTGGCGTTGAATGCCGGGATGTCGTCGGGCTTCCGGCTGGTCACGAGGCCATTGTCGACGACCACCTCTTCATCCACCCAATTTCCTCCCGCGTTTTTGATATCAGTCTGAATTGCCGGCCAGGAAGTGAGTTTGCGGCCGGAGACCAGTCCCGCCTCAATCAAAACCCATGGGCCATGACAAATGGCGGCAATCGGCTTTCCGGCCTGGCCGAAGGCGCGAACGAATTGCACGGCTGCGGGCGTGGAGCGCAGTTCGTCGGGGTTCATCAGACCACCGGGAAGCAACAGCGCATCGAACTCCTCGGGCTTCGCTTTGTTCAAAGCGATATCCACGGGGAACTTGTCGCCTTTGTCCGCGTGGCGCATGCCTTGGATTTCGCCAGTCTTGGGCGAAACAATACTGACGATGGCCCCGGCTTCCTTCAAGGCCTTCATCGGTTCCTCCAACTCGGCCTGTTCAAAGCCATTCGTCGCGAGAATGGCCACTCGTTTTTTATTTAATGTAGTGCTCATAACTCCCTTGCTTCGGCGAGGAGCGGCCACACGGTTGTGCCACCGAATTCAATGTGCGGCGAGAAAAGGCGACGGCGAGTTGGCCAAGGTTCTGAGTCGGATTCCTCCTTGAAACTCGGTCCGTGCTGCCGCGCGGCTTCTCGCGTCTTTCCGACTTTGGCATGGGGCTCGGGTTTCGGTCCGAGACCAAGTCGGTGAGCCAGTGACATGGCGTCAAAGGGAGCGTGAACCTTCACGTCGTTATCTCGCCGAGGCAGAGCGGTCCGGACGCGAGGAAATTGGCCAGCGGTTTTTCGATGTCTTGCAAGCGGCGCACGTGGGTGATGAACCGACTGCCCTTCAAACTGAAGACAAACTCCGGGGGCGTGGCGTCATACCATGCCCGGTAGCTCTTCGGCTGCTGCAAGGAATAGAAGGAGCCGTTGATTTCAATCGAGGCGACCAGGCGCGAAGCATATTCGAGTTCGCTCCTTTGCGGCCAGCCCTTGGGAAAAAAGACTCCGCGCCAGGGCGGGGTACGTCCACCCGGAAATCCCGATGCGCGTCACTCCATTCCGCTTCATCTCTTCGTAACCGGAGTTCGGTCCGCGCTACTCCGGGTCGCCGCGTCGGATGTTCATTTACCTGCTGGTGACTGGCCCTCTGGCTGCTGACCTTGTGGTGGGGGCGCTTGAGCTTTGGGTGGAGACGGTTTGATGTCCACATCCAGGCCTTCGGTCAGGTCGTCGGTCGGGTTAAGAACGACACGGGCATCTTGATCCAGACCCTTAAGCACTTCCATAAAGGTGCCGTAGTCACTGCCCACCGTGATCGGCTGCCAGTGAATCTTGTTTTCTTTCGTGACCACGGCGACCTGGGCGCCCTCGGTCTGAAATACGAAGGCGTCGGCCGGAATAGCGATGGGACCGTCCTGATTGACGAGGGTAAATTTTACCTGCGCATACGTGCCGGCGAAAAGGGCGCCATCGTGGTTGGGGATTTCCACCTCGGTGAGCAAGGTCCGCGAGGTGGGATCGATCGCGCCGGCGGTGCGGGTCACCTTCCCGGTGAAGTCGCGATTGGCCCGCTCCTGGACGAGGACTTTTGCCTCCATGCCGACGTGGATGAGCGGTGAATCCGCTTGCGGGACATTGATGAAAATGCGGAGCGGATCGGTCTGCGCCAAAGTAAAGAGAACCGTGCCCGTCGTCCCACTGCCTTGCGAAACGAGGGAGCCGACGTCGATCTTACGCGAGGTGATCGTGCCGTCAAAAGGGGCGATGACGCTTTTGAAGCCCTGCAAGTCCTCGAGACGAGCGACATCGGCCTTGCTGGCCGAGAGCGTCGCCGCGGAGGACTGATAGCCGCTCTGGCGGGTATCGTTATCCTGCTTGGCAACGACCTGCTTTTGGGCCAGTTCCTGCCAGCGCTGTGCGGTGACACGGGCGAGTTCGAAGTTGGCCTCATTCTGCTTTTGCGTGTCCCGGGCGCCAGCGAGTTGCTGGTCGAGCTCCGGTGTTTCCAATTCGGCGAGCTGTTGCCCGGTCTTCACTTGGTCGCCGATATCGACCAGCCAGCGCTTCACGTAGCCGTCGGCGCGGGCGTAGATGGTGGTTTCGAGATTGGCAGTGATGTTGCCGGGCAGCAGAAGCTCATGCGGCTTGGAGTCGCGTTTCACGTCGATCACTTGCACGCTGGTTTTTCCGGTCTGCTGGGCAAACTGGCGTTGCGAATGCTCCAACTGGACGTGTCGCCAGATGCCAACGGTGAGCATGAGGGCCAATGCGAGAACCACCAGAAATGGTCCCCAGATGGCGATGCGCCGCTGCGGAGCGCGGCGGGGCTGGCGGCGAGTCTCGGCTTTTTGTGGCGCTTCCGCCGGTGGAGATTTGAGTTCGGCGACCATAGATACGAAGAATTCGCGCGCCGCCGACTCGACGGTCGGGTCGACGGGTGGTCAGGCAAACTCGAGCTGGGGAGGTCGACTCAACCAGCGCGCGCCTTAAGCGTGCTGGGGTTCCTCTTCCTCCCGCGCTTCCTCCTCGAATTTCTCGTCGGCGTCGCACTCGAATTCCTTCTTGCGCAGGATGCTGTAGACGACGGGCACGAAGAACAGGGTGGTGATCGTGGCGAGGAATAGGCCGCCAATGACGGCGCGGCCGAGGGGCGCATTTTGTTCGCCGCCTTCGCCCAAGCCGAGGGACATGGGAAGCATACCGATGATCATGGCCAGCGCGGTCATGACCACCGGACGCAAACGCGTATGGCCGGCGGACAAGGCGGCGGCGCGGGCGTCCTTGTCGCCTTCGCAGCGCTCGTCGTTGGCGAAGGTGATGAGCAGGATGGAATTCGAGGTGGCGACTCCGATGGCCATGATCGAGCCCATGAGCGACGGCACGTTGAGCGTGGTGCCGGTGAGGAAGAGCATCCAGATAATGCCGCAGAGCGCGCCCGGCAGGGCCATGATGATGATAAAGGGATCAGTCCAGCTCTGGAAATTCACCACCATGAGGAAGTAAACGAGGACGATGGCGAAGAGGATGCCCAGGCCGAGGCCGAGAAAGGACTTGTTCATGCTGTCGACCTGGCCGCGCACGTTGATCACCGAACCGCGCGGCAACTTCGATTCCGGCGTTTTCAACCAGCCGTGCTGGTCGAGCCAGCCGCCCAGGCCCACGGCGGTGGCGGCGTTCCGCAGGAAGCTGGGCTGGGGATCGTAGTTGCGGACGATTTTTTCGATATCCCCGGCCACGCCGCCCAAGTCGCGATCCTGGGTATTGGCCAGGACATCGAAGACCGGTTGCACATTGTAGTGATTGACGATGACCGGCGATTCGCGGCGTTCAAAGGATGCGAGGTTGCCGAGCAATTGCGGCTGAGGGAGGCCGGGCGCCGCGATCGGGGTGTTCTTCAGATCGTCCAGCGTTTCCATCTTGTACTGCGGCGTCTGGATGGCGACATTGTAGTTCACCCCGGTCTTGAAATCGAGCCAGAAGTTCGGCGCCGACTGGCCGCTGGAACTGAGCGAGATGAGCATGGTATTGGCCACGGCTTGCTGGGTGAGGCCGATCTGCTGTGCCCGCGTGCGGTCGACATTGACCCGCAGGTCCGGCCCATGCACGAGTTCATGGAGGTGGACGTCGACGGCGCCCGGAATCTTCGCGATTCGGGCCTGAAGATCCTTCGCGACCTCATAGTTTTTCGGGTCGTGTCCGGTTATCTGCACATCGATTGGTGCGGGCAGGCCGGCGTTCAGGATCTGGCTGACAATGTCCGGAGCCGCAAAATAAAAGTTCATGTCCGGAAACGCGGTATGCAGTTTCTCGCGCAAGGTGCGCATGTATTTCTGCGTGGAACCATGCTTTTCCGGGTCGAGCGCAACCAGGATTTCGCCATCCGCCGAGCTGACCGTGGCGTTGTCGCTAAAGGCCAGGTTGATGCCGCTGAGCGGCAGGCCGATGTTGTCGAGCACGGTCTGCGTTTCCTTTTCCGGGATGGTCTCGCGAATGACGCGGCCGACATCGTAAAAACGCTTTTCGGTCGACTCGATGCGGGTTCCTTCCGGAGCCCGGACGTGGAGGCGGAATTGGCCGGAGTCCACCGTGGGAAAAAAGTCCTGTCCCAGGAAAGGAACCAGGCAGAACGAGAAAAGCAACATGGCGCCCATCCCGACAAAGACGATCCAACGATGGTCGAGGGTCCAATCGAGGGCCTCGGTGTAGCGGTCACGGAAACGCAGGAACAAGGCGTTGAATTTGTGGTGGATGGAGTGGAAGAAGCCGCCGCCCTTTTCGATCCAGCCGTGGACCCGTCCCAAACGCTCCGGCTTTTTCGGCTCCGAATCCCGTCGGTCGGTCTCGGCTTCGACGTGCTCCGGAAGGAGGATCGGGGTTTTTCCGTCGGCTAACGCGGCGATCGGCGGGCTGGGAGGCAGGGCGGTTGCCGGCTCCTGCTGTTTGGCCCGGTGGGCCAGGATCAACTCGTGTCGGCTGGGGCCTTTTTGCGCCGAACGGTCATGCTGGCCATCATGGCCATGCTGGCCGTCCTTTCCTCCGGACGATTCGCCCGGCTTTTCGTCTCCCTCCATCTCGACCTCGTCGAGATGATCCTTGAGGAGAAACTTCACCATGGTCGGCACGACGGTGCGTGAGAGCAGGTAGGAGGCGAGCATGGCGAAGATCACGGCCATGGCCAGCGGTGCGAAGAGAAACTTTGCCACGCCGCTGAGGAAAAAAACCGGCACGAAGACGATGCAGATGCAGATGGTCGAGACGAAGGCCGGCGTGGCGATCTGCTGCGCGCCGTCGAGGATGGCCCTGACCATGGGCTTCTTCATCGCGAGGTTGCGATGGATGTTTTCGATCTCCACCGTGGCGTCGTCCACGAGGATGCCCACGGCGAGAGCCAGTCCGCCCAGGGTCATGATATTGAGCGTTTGTCCGAGCGCACTGAGGATGATCACCGAGCAGAGAATCGAAAGCGGGATCGAGGTGGCCACGACCAGGGTGCTACGCCACGAACCAAGGAAAAGCAGGATCATCAACGCGGTCAGGCAGGCCGCAATGACGCCTTCCTTGAGCACGCCGTTGATCGAGGCCCGGACAAAGATCGATTGGTCGAAGAGTTGGGTAATCTCCAGTTCCTTGGGCAGCGTGGCCTGAACGCCCGGCAACGCCTTTTTCACCCGCTTGATAATATCGAGGGTGGAAGCTTCGGCGGATTTCAAGACGACGAGGAGCGCGGCGCGGGTCCGGTTTTCGGCGACGATGTTTTGCTGGACGGCAAACCCGTCCCGCACGTGCGCGATATCGCGGAGATAGACCGTCGATTGATTGATCTGCTTGACTGGGAGGTCATTGAGCGCATCGAGGATTTCCGGGCTGCTGTTCAGGCGGACATTGTATTCACGGTCCCCGATTTTCTCGGTGCCCGCGGGCAGGATAACGTTTTGCGCGGAAAGCGCGGTGCTGACGTCCGAGGGCGAGATCCCCAGGGCGAAGAGTTTTTGCAGATCGAGGTCGACCATGACCTGACGCGATTTTCCGCCGTAGGGGAGGGGGATTTGCGCGCCCTGGACGGTGGCCAGTTGGGTCCGCACAAAATTGAGGCCGAGATCGTAGAGCTCCTGCTCGGAGAGCGACTTGCTGCTCAGGGCCAGTTGCAGAATGGGCACATTCGAAGCGCTGAACTGGACCACGAGCGGGGGCGTGGTTCCGGGCGGCATGGTCCGGAGGAGGGTCTGGACGATCGAGGTGACCTGGGCCACGCCCAGTTCCACTTTCGCGCCTTCGTGAAAGTAGACCTTGATGACGGCCACGCCGTTGTAGGACTGGGACTCGATATGCTCGATGTTGTTGACCGTGGTGGTCATGGCCCGTTCGGTGACCGTGACGAAACGCTTCTCCATTTCCTCCGGCGCCACGCCACTGTAGCTCCAGATCACGCTGACCACCGGAATGTCGATCGACGGAAAGATGTCCGTCGACATGCGAAAGATGGTCACAATCCCGAGGATGACGATCATGATCGCGCCCACGGTAAAGGTGTAAGGCCGGCGCAACGCCAGCCGGACGATCCACATCATAACGGTAAAAAGTGGTGCGGCATCCCACTTCGTTCGCGCGCCGTGGTGATTTTGGATTGCTGTTCAGGGAACCAGCCGGACGCGGTTTTTGCCCAAAAGCCGCCTCTCCAGGGGGGAAACCATGCTCGTTACTGGCTCATCTTCATGCGCTTAACCGTTTTCTTGACCTTTCTCGCAGGCCAAAGTGGAAAAACAGAAAGAAAGGAGATAATGGAAGGGAAAGGGAAAACCGGCATGTCGAACCCCTTGGAACCCCGTGCGGGCCATTTGCCCTGAAAAAACTGTTTGCAAAAAGGACAGTTCCGGCTAGTTTCCGCGCTCCCGAATTACTTTATGGCTAAAACTTGCTGGCTCGAACGAGAAAAACGCAAATCCGCGACTGTCGCGAAGTATGCCGCCCTGCGCGCCGAATTGAAGGCGAAAGGCGACTACGTCGGACTCTCGCAACTTCCACGCAATGCGAGCCCCGCGCGGCTCAGCCGCCGCTGCATGGCCACCGGCCGCAAACGTGGCTACATCGGCCGCTTCAAGCTCTCCCGTATCTCCTTCCGGGAACTCGCCTCGAACGGGCTCATCCCCGGCGTGACGAAGTCGAGCTGGTAGGCTGCGGAGATTGATTTTTCATCGAGCCGCCGGCAGATGCCGGCGGCTCGTTTCTTTTTCGTGTTGTGACTCCCGCTCTTTTCCTCGCCAGTGCCGGAGACATCGCCACGGGGTGGGACCCCCCGGAAATCATCGTCGGCAAGCTGCTCGGCATCCTGGCCATCGTCCTGCTCAACGGCTTTTTCGTGGCCACGGAATTTGCCCTGGTCAAGGTGCGGGGCAGCCAGCTGGATCCGCTCATCGAGGAAGGCAATGCCGTCGCCGTCCGGGCCAAGTACGTCATCGGCCATCTCGACGCCTATCTTTCCGCCACGCAGTTCGGCGTGACCCTCGCCAGTCTGGCCCTCGGCTGGGTGGGTGAAGACTACTTCTCCCGCCTGCTCCAGCCGATCTTCCTGCATCTCGGCGTCGAGTCGCACCGCGTGATCGACGGTCTGGCCGTGGGCTTCGGCTTTGTCATCATCACCTTCTTCCACATCCTCTTCGGGGAACTGGCCCCGAAATACATCGCCATTCGCGATCCGTTGCGCCTGGCGCTGATGCTGGTCCGGCCGCTCGATTTCTTTTTCAAACTCTTCCGGCCCGCCATCTGGCTGCTCAACCAGTCGTCCAACATCATCCTCCGCCGCTGGCTGCGCATCACCCCGGCCACGGAAAACGAACTCGCGCACAGCGAGGAGGAATTGCGCGTGATCCTCGGGCAGAATGCCGAACAGGAAAGCGTGACCCAGCTCGGTAGGGAAATCTTGATCAATGCCCTCGACATGCGCGATCGCGTCGTCCGCGACATCACCACTCCGCGCGGCAAGGTTGTCTTTCTCAATACCGAGGATTCTTTCGAGGAAAATATCCAGCGCGCCCAGGACTCACGGCATACGCGCTTCCCGCTCTGCGAAGGGCATCTCGACCACACCATTGGCCTGGTCCACGTCAAGGATGTGCTCAAGCTCATCCGCACCCCGGAGCGCGACCTGCACACCATCAAGCGCGACCTGTATCCCGTTCCGGAAATGATGTCGCTGGAGAAGCTGCTCAGCTTTTTCCTGAGCAAACACGCCCACCTCGCGCTGGTCGTCGACGAGTATGGGGGCACGACCGGCATCGTCACGCTCGACAACGTGCTCGAGGAACTGGTCGGCGACATTCAGGATGAATTCGATGCCGAGAACCCGGAGTTTCGCCGGCTCAACGCCAATGAATTCACCGTGGAGGGTTCGCTTGGTCTTTATGAACTGCACGACCTCGCGGGCCTCGAACTGGAAAGTCCGGACGTCAGTACCATCGGCGGTTATGTCACGCATCTGCTCGGGCACATGCCCAAACAGGGCGAGCAGGTGAAGATCGAAGATTACGAGGTCACGATCACGCAGGCGGATGGGCGGCGGGTCGGGCAGGTGTTGTTCAAGCGAGTGGGCGGAGATGGCGAGAAGGCAAAAGCCTGACGCGGGCGGATTGGAGATTCAGTTTATTCCCTGCGGGAAACTTCCCACCATTGGCGTAATCCAGGATTCACCCGGCTCCAGCCCACACCGTGATAGGACGGCTTCCGTAGTTCGATTCCAACGACGGCCATGGTTGTCGCGAAGGAGATCAAAACGGTCGTCTTCCAGCCGATTCGACCGGATGGCTCGGTGAGTCGGGCGAGAACGAGGAAAACCATTGCCCAGATCAGCTCCAGCGGCCGTGAAACCCGGAAGACATTGCAAAACAGAAAGAAGTGGCCGACGACGAATGCGGTGACAAAACCGAGCCACCATGATCGCGGCCAGACGATCAGGGAACCGAGTGCTCCGACCACGAGGATGGCCGCATCAAACATCGAAACGCGAAAGCCTGGTCGAAATTCATGCATCGCGCGGGCAGAGGAGCAAGCCGGGTTGAGAAAGTCAAAGTGGGAATTGCGGTCCTAAGTTCGGCGTTGAGGGAAGGCGACGAATCGCCGACAAAAGTGACGAGCCATGTCCACCGATTCCCTGCTTTCCACGAAACCAATCGATCCTCGCGACCGTCTGATCTTTGCCCTCGATGTGCCCACGCTGGAGGAGGCGCGGGACTGGATCGAACGCCTTGGTGACGCCGTGGTGTTTTACAAGATCGGCCTCGAGTTCTGCATGAGCGGGGACTACTTCACGCTCCTTGCGGAGCTGAAGGCCCGTGGGAAAAAGGTCTTTGCCGACCTGAAGTTTTCCGACGTGCCGGCGACGGTCCGCGGCGCGGTGGCGAATCTCGCGCGGCACGGGGCGGACTTTTGCACCCTGCATGGCACGAGCGGAGTCTACCGCGCAGTCACGCCGGTCAAGGGCGCGTTGCGCCTGCTCGCGGTGACGGTGCTGACCAGCGTGGACGAGACCGAAGTGCGCGAGATGGGTTGGAACGGTCCAGTGGAGGAACTGGTCGCGCAGCGGGCGCGCGTGGCGATCGAATCTGGGATCGATGGCTTGATCGCCTCGGGCCAGGAAGCGGCGCGGTTGCGCCGGGACCTGGGCCCCGGACCGATCCTCATCACGCCGGGGATTCGTGCGGAATCGGAGAAGGGCAGCGACGACCAGAAGCGGACGATGACGGTCGAACAAGCCTTTCGCGCCGGCGCGGACTACATCGTGGTCGGGCGCCCGATCCGGAATGCGGCGGATCCGCGGGCGGCGGCTGAAGCGATGCAGGGGGAGATCGCGCGCGTGTTTGAAGTTTGAGCGCGGAAGTGGACCCGAGGCCTCGCCAGTATGACAGCAATGCCGCTTGAGCATCTCCGGGCGTGCCTTTAATCTCTACCAACCTATGAGCGATTCATCTTCCCAATACGCCCACCCCGAGGCGCTCGTGAGCACCGACTGGCTCGCCGCGCACTTGAATGAGCCCAACACCCGCATCGTCGAGAGCAACGAAGACGTGCTGCTTTACGATACCGGCCACATTCCCGGCGCCGTGCATATCGATTGGCGTCAGGATCTCCAGGACAACCTGGTCCGCGATTACATTTCACCCGAGGCTTTCGCCGAGCTCTGCGCCAAGAATGGCATCGGGCCGGACACCACGGTCATTTTCTACGGCGACAAGTCCAACTGGTGGTCGTGCTACGCCCTGTGGGCTTTCCGCCTCTACGGGCACACCAAGGTGAAAATCCTCGACGGCGGCCGCGACAAATGGATCAAGGAAGGCAAGCCGGTGACCAAGGAAAAGCCGAAATACCCGGCGGCCAACTACCCGGTGCCGGCGAAGCGTTACGACGCGGAGATTCGCGCCTTTTACGAGGAAGCGTTGGCCCAGAGCGTGGCGAAGAAGCCGCTCATCGACGTGCGTTCGCCTGGTGAATTCAAAGGCGAAGTCACGCATATGCCCGAATACCCGCAGGAAGGCGTCCTGCGCGGCGGCCACATCCCCGGCGCGAAGAGCGTGCCGTGGAAGACCGCGGCCAAGGATGACGCGACTTTCAAGAGCGCGGACGAGCTGCGCAAGATTTACACCGAAGGCTGCGGCTTGCACCCCGGGGAAGAGATCGTGGCCTATTGCCGCATCGGCGAACGCAGCAGCCACACCTGGTTCGTGCTGACCTACCTGCTGGGCTACGAGAAGGTGCGCAACTATGACGGTTCCTGGACCGAGTGGGGCAACAAGGTGCGCGCTCCCATCGAGCGGAGCTACTGACCATGGGGGGCGACCGAGGGTTTAATCAAGGCACGGGTTCAAGGAAAGCCGGCTCATGAGCAAAGGCTGTCACGAACCACCCGACGAAATGCCTGAGTCCCAGTACCCGCCGAAGCTTGCGTCGATCATTCACCTCTTTGAGTCCCTTCCCGAGGAGGAGAAACGCGAAAACCTGATCGCCTATTCCGAGCAGGCGAAAAAGCACGAGCCGAAGGAGGGTGAGACGTTTGATCTGGAAGACGTGCGCAAGGATGAGGAATGCACCGACACGGTCGGGGTTTACCTGCGCCTCGACGAGCAACAGCACGCCCATTTCCGCGTCACCCTGGGGCCCCAGGTCCAGACGCTGACCAAGGCCATGGCCTCAATCCTGTGCCGCGGCCTCGACGGTCTGCCGATCCCGGAAATCCTCGAACTGCCGGCGGACTTCGTCCCGAAGATTGTCGGCGGCCACCTCATCCGCATCCGCTCGCAGACGGTCTACTACATCCTCACGCGCATCAAGAGTGCGTGCAAGGTGCTGCTCAACCGCCGCCGCGCCGCCGAAGCGTAACCATCCTCAATTGCTTGCTCAATTCGGTGGCTGATAGAAGCCGCCGCTCCGGGGTGGGCTCGGGCGATCGTGCTTTTCGTCCAGTTGAGCCTGGATCACCTGGAGATTGGAGTCCGCCTGCTGGATCCGGTTGCGAATGTCGCGCACGTCGAAGTTCCCGCTCTCGACCCGCCCGCTGATATCGTCGATCTGCGCACGCACATCTTGCAGCTCCTGCCATTGGCGCCGGTCCCCGCCCATGTATTTCACCCGGTCTTTGTAAACGTCGTATCTCTTCTGCAGGCCGGTGACCTGGTTGCGCATTTCCTTCTGCGCCTTGTGCCAGTCGTCGTCCCCCTTGTCCTTGGCGAAAGTGGCTGTGGTCAGGCTGGCAAAACCAATCATCAAGGCGGCGAAGAAGAGCAGATGTTTCATACAGGATGCAGTGTGGAGGGGACGCGAGGTTGGCCTCCTGCCTAGCGAACTGTCTGCGATTTGGAAAGCTTCGTCGTTCAGAAGCCTGGAGAAAATGGACGCGAGGGGCCGGAGAAATGAGTGACCTTGCCCCGGAAAAACTCGCCCCTTACGCGCTGCGGCGGTGATGCCCCTGCTCGGCCAAGTCGTGAACCGGCTCTTCCGCAGCGGAACTCCAGACACAGGCCACATTCTGCTGCGCTTCGTTGTTGTTGCACCAGAGAACAGGGAACCCATTCTCATCCACGGGAGTCTTGAGCGGCTTGCGCGGCCAGAAGATGGCCAGACAATGTCCGATCACAGAGAGAGCGGCGAGAATAATGGTCGGCTCAGACATTCTTGAAATTATAGCATGTATTATGCCTATGTGGGTGCCGTGCGTCATTTTTAAGAACCTAACCCTGAAGTGTCGCTCTCGCATAGCCTCATTCTTGGTCGAAGACCTGTTCCCCACAATGCCTGCATTTTCCAGTTCGCAGGACGCTCGCCCGGCGAATATCGAAGGGAAGAGGTCGATGGCAATGGGGGCAGGCCAGGGCATAGCGTTTGGAGAGACGAATTGCCGTTACCACAAAGAGCAAATAAATGACGGCGATGCCACCGAACAGCTCCCCGTCCGAAAGCGTGGAAAGAATCATGATCTCCATTGAGATGATCATGATGGGGAGGCCGACGATTCGCGCGACGGTGACAATCCCACGAGTTCTGACCCATCCGCGCAAGAGAAACTCTTCTTTGTTAAGGCGATCGGTTCGGATCGGGTTCTCTGGCGCCTGGTCCTCAAAAACAGCATGGCCGCAGCACAGGCATTTGCCCGTCTTTGCCGCGAAGCCGCCGACACGCTCCGTGAGCGGTTCTTGGCATTCTGGACAGAGAAGCCCGTACTGGTTCGTTCGCCGTTTTTCCATCCAAATCCTAAAGAGCAGGGCGGCGTAGGGACCGCCAAACGCCAGGCCCAAAGTCATCGACAGGCTCAACTTCCTGCTGACACCCGCCATAAAGGCTGCGAGAAAAATCGCCAACCCGATGACGGTGATCATCCGATCACTGCGTTTTTGTTCCTGCTCCCGAGCGTGTTGCCGCAGGAGAAAATCTTCCTTCTTCACGGACCGCTTGTTACGCGCCCACGAGAAACCGATCAAGCGGTGAACGGCAAAATCCTGGAGAGCAGGAATGACGAGCGCTACGCGCTGCTGGGAGCCTCAGGTTTCCGTCCTTCCTGCGTCATGGAGCACTTGCGTGTTATCCACAAAAAGCCCGCACCCGGCGAAGACCAGAAAGGCCGCGGCGCATATCCAGAAGACCTCGCTCCAATCCGCGCGATGCAGAGAGCTGGCCAGTGCGTGCGGGATGCACACGGCCAGCGCGGACGCGCCGAGGTTGCCCCACATATTACTCCAGGCGAGCGTGGCGCCGACGTGATTGCCACCCATGTCCTGGGCCAGGGTCCAGATCGCCGGGTTGGCGCTGTCGGTCGAGAAGGCGACGATCCCGCACGCGACGACGATCGAGGTCGCGCTGCCCAGCGATGGGCAGGCGATATAGGCGAGTGCGCCGACCAGACCGCCGATCAGGATCGGCAGACGGCGCCCCCAGCGCGGGCCGAACCAGCGGGAGAGCGCGTCGCACCACCATCCGCCGAACAGCACCCCAGCCATCCCGCAGGACAGCGCGATGGTCGTATAGAAATTGGCATCCGCCTCCCCGAGGTGGCGCACGCTTTGCAAATACTTGGGCAACCAAGTGACGAGCAACGCCCAGCCGAAATTCTGTCCGATGGCTCCGAGGCTGAGCAGCCAAAGTCCGCGGTGACGGAGGAGCGCTCGCCAGGGAAAACCGTGGTCGGGCGGACGGGGTGGCGGGCCGCTGTCGCGAATCAGCTCACGCTCCGCCGCGTTCGTCCCCGGATGCAACGTCGGATCGTCGCGAAATAGGAAATGCGTCGCACCGGCCAGAATCAACCCGACGGCGCCGTAGATCCACAGGACCGGACGCCAGGCGCCGAGAGCGCCGATCACCGAAACGGTGAGCCAGGGAGCGACGGCGCCCCCGATCCGCCCGCCGAAGGCGACGACAGAACTCGCCCGGGCGCGGTGGCCAAAAGGAAACCAGCGCGAAATGAGCCGGGCGCTGGCCGGGTAAGCGCCAGCCTCGGCCAGTCCGCAGGCCAACCGGGCGGCGATGAGCAAGGTGAGGCTTGCCGCCAGGCCAGTCAGCGCCGTGCAGGCCGACCACAGGGCGATGTAGATGACCAGCATCCGCCGTGGGCCGAAGCGGTCCGCGAGAAAGCCGGCCGGGAGCTGTCCGAGCGCGTAGGCCAGAAAGAACGCCGAGAGGACATTGCCCACACTGCCTTCGCTCAACCCGAGTTCGTGGAGGAACGTCGGCGTGTGCACGACCGTGGACATGCAGATCCGGTCGAGATAGAGCAGGAAAGCGTTGGCCGTGGCCACCCCGAGCAGCGCATAGCGAACGCGCGTGGCGCGCTCCGCGGGAGCACCGCCCGGCTCAGAGCCCGTGGCCGAAAGGCTCATTTCAAGTGCTCGCGCAGGAACCGGAAGAAGTTGCCATGGAAGACGCCGTCGATGTCGGGCTGCGCGTACCCGCGGGCGGCGAGCAGCGGGCCAATCGTCGTCAAATCCGCGATGCTGTTCAGGTCCATCGGCGTTTGCTCGGTACCGAAGCCGCCATCGAGATCCGTGCCGATGCCGACGTGCCGGGCGTTGCCGGCGATCTGGCAGATATGGTCAATGTGCTCGCAGATTTTCTCGATCTTCAAGCCGAAGTCCTCGGGCTTGGACCGTTTGTGTGCCCAGCCGTGGACCATCATGATCGCATCGAAAGCCATGCCGATGACTGCGCCGCGCTCGATGAGCGTCTTGATCTGCTCGTCGGTGAGTTGGCGATTCCAGTTGGCGAGCGCCCGGCAGTTGTGATGGCTGGCCCAGACCGGGCCGTGGAAACGGGCGAGCGCGTCCCAGAAGCTTTCATCGCAGAGATGCGTGACGTCGAGGATGATGCCGAGCCGCTCCATCTCCTTGAGCAGTTCGTGTCCGATCGGGGGCAGCGGGCCTTCGTCGTCGGTCCCGTGGCCGTAGATGCCCGGTCCGTAATGCACCGGACCGAGGGCGATGAGTCCATCGGCGCGCGACTTTTCCAGGTGTCGCCAGCTCAGGATGGAGTCCGCTCCCTCGAGGCTGAGCAGGTAACCGATGGGCAGTTTCGCCGCCTCTTCGTCGCTGGCCTTTTGCCAGCGCGCGGCGTGCGCCTCCACGTCCGGCCAGGTGCGCAGTTGCACCATTTCCCCGCACTCTTCCATGGCGCGATAGTAGGCGAGCTGACCCTGAGTCTGGGCCCAGGCCTGTTCGGGACTGCGCCAACCGGGGAGATTGTGAAAGCGCGGCGAATAGCGGGCGATCTGGGTAGCCACGATCACGCCGAACCTTCCGCGGCGCAGCTCGGGAAAGCAGACGGTGTTGCGCGCGCGATGGCGTTCGCCATCCGGGGCGATAAACGGCGTGGTCAGTTCGCAGCGGCGAATCTTCTCCAGCGACCAACGCTGGTCGCGATTGAATTCCATCGCGTTCATCGAGATATCGAGGTGGCAGTCGAAAATCAGGCGGGGAGGCATGGGGTGAAAGGCGGAAGGCGGAAGGCGGAAGGCGATGGTTGATGCTTTAGGCGGGGCGTTTTACGGCGACGACTTCGATCTCGTAGCGGAGGGCGGGGGGTAGGCAGTTGGTGATGGTAGTGCGGGCGGGATACGGTTCGGTGAAGTACTCGCGGTAGAGCTGGTTGTAGAGCGGGAGGTCGCTCGCGTCGCGCACATAGTTGCGCGTCTGAAGGACATGCGCGAGGTCGCTGCCGGCGGCGGCCAGGACCTTGCGCACATTCTCGATCGAACGGCGAAATTCGCCTTCAAAGGTGTCGCCGACGATCTGGCCCGTGGCATCCACCGAGGCTTGTCCGGAGATGAAGATGAGATCGCCGTAGCACACGCTCGGGCTGAAGGGGAGATGGGAAGCCGGCGTGTCGGGATTGCGGGGATAGGAGACGAGCGGGTGCATGGTGAGTGTTTGCGTCAACGGTTCAATCGAGCGGAAAGATCGGCCGGCGGACGTGCTGGTAGGGAAGGGACCGCAGGTTGCTGGAACACGGGCCGGGCGTGTCCACCCAAAACATCCGCGTGGCGATCGGATCATAAGCGCGCCCATGCGCCACGGCGGCTTTGGCGACGATGACCGAAAGCTCCGTCGGCTCAATGCCCTGGCTGCGCCACTGGCCGAGATCGAAGGGTGGAGTTTTCCGGCTGGTGAGGAGAATGGTCAGGCGGTTCGCGTGGCGCACGACGGCGCACGATCCCATGTCGCAGTGGTCGCCGACCATCGAGGCGAGATGGCTCTGCTTGTCTTCCAGTTCGAATTTTCCGTCGCTGACGCGCCGCAATTCCACTTCAAGAGAGAGCGGCCCGGCGTCCACCCGGCTGCCCTTGCCGCCGATGGGCAAAGTGATGCGGGTGCCCGGGCGCAACGGCTGGAGCTGGCGCACCGCTTCGGGATCGTTGATCGCGATGGCGGCATTCGGAATGGCCCGTGCCACGAGCGCGCGGAGCAGGCCCGTGCCGTCGCCCGGCGCGCCGCCCCCGATATTGTCGGAAGGTTCGACGAGTACGGTCAGACCGGAAGGGAGGGGATCGAGTTTGGCCATCACCGCGGCGAGGGGTGGGTCGGTGGCATCACCGGCGATGCGCAAGCTCACCGCTATCGTGCTGAGCTGCTCCAAGGCCAGCCGGGCCGCGTCCTCCGCGCCCATCGTGACCACGGTGAAACTGACCCCGGTGTCGGGGGTATCGGCGAAGGAAAATCCCGCGACGACATTCACCGCCCAGAATTCCGGATTCTGACTTTCGAGTGCGCGCGCGGCGGCCTCTAGCAAATGCATCGGCGCGGTGCACGTGGCCGTGCCGGTGGGCGGCCACATCACCGGGGGATGATGCCAATAGGTGCGCGGCACCTGGTGCGTGGTCAACGCGCGCTGCAAAAGCTCCGCGGCGATTTTTGCCGCGGCGCGGCCGTCGGTGTGCGGGTTCTCGCGGTAGGCGACCAGGCAGTTGGCGAGATCGGCCATGCGCTGCGTGAAATTGGCGTGCAAGTCGAAGACGCCAAAGATCGGGACGTCGCCGACGCGTTGGCGCAACCGCCCGAGGATCTCGCCTTCCACGTCGAGATGGGACTGCGAGACCATGGCGCCGTGCAGGACGAGATAGACCGCATCGAGTTTCTGTGGAATTCGCGAGGCCAGTTCCCGCCAGAAAGACTCGATGACTTCGTCCGCCACCGTGGCGCTCGGTGCGGCGCGAAAGTCCACCGCCGGAACGAGGTCCCAGCCAAAAGCGCCGGCCGATTCCAACGCTCCACCCAGCGGAGAGCTGTCGCCCGCGCAATGCCGCAACTCCTCCCCGACTCGCACCTCAAAGTCACTCAGCTCCGTCGTGCCTTCGAGGAAGGTATGCGTCTCGTGAAAGAGTCCGGCGAAAAGAACGCGGGGGCTGCTCATTGCGGAGTGGCGACCAGGTTCATGGCTTCCACTCCGTGGCGTGTTTCGCGAAGGCGGCGGTGGCTCGAGTCAGGGTGGCCTGAATATCCGCGGGCGAGTGGGCGAGGCTCAGGAACCACAGACCGCGTTCGATGGCCCGCACCCCATGTTCCAGGAGGCAGCGCCGCAGATGGGCCCAGCGCGTCGCATCGTGGCGCTGCACATAGTCGCGGTAATCGCGAATCGGACCGGGCGCGGCGCCGGGTTGGAGCATGGTGGTGTGGAAAACGAGGCTGGGCCCCTGCGGTTGCAAGGGCACCCCGTATTCGCGTGCGAGTTTCCTGAGTCCGTCCATGAGCTGCGTCCCGAGCTGTTCCAGCCCGGCGGGATGCCGCGGGCCCGCGGCGAGAATTTCGTCGAGGCACCAACGGCTCGCCGCGAGGCACAGCGGATTGGCATTGAGCGTCCCGGCATGCACCACTTCCCCGCGCACGATCGGGTCAAACATCCGCGCCTTGCCGGCCAGCGCGGCGAAGGGCACGCCGCCGCCAATCGCCTTGCCGAATATCGTCAGGTCGGGCGAGATGCCATATCGGCCCTGGGCTCCGGCGGCGCCAAAGCGGAAGCCGGTGATCGTTTCATCGGCGATCATCAGCGCGCCTTCGCGATCGCAAAGTTCGCGGATCGTCGCCAGCAGGCCGTCCGCGGGTTCGAGGCAACCGGTGTTGCACAGGACAGGCTCGAAAATGATCGCGGCAATCTTTCCCTGGTATTGCGCCACGCGCCGGCGCAGATGCTCGGGATCGTTCCAACGCGCGACGACAAATTGTTCCAGCACTTCGGAAATGACGCCTTTGCTGGGATGCAGGCGGGTCGGTTCGTCATCGCTGCCCCAGCGGTCCGGGGGCGGGGCGAAACCGACGAGTCCTTCATCCGACCAGCCATGATAGTGGCCCTCAAATTTCAAGACCAGCGGCTTGCCGGTGAGCCCGCGGGCCAGGCGCAGGGCGCTCATGACGACTTCGGTCGCGGAGTTGTTAAAGCGCACCCGTTCGGCGGAAGGCACCATGGCCTGGAGCCGCTCGGCGACTTTGATCTCGAGTTCCGACTGCGCCGCCCAGTGCGTGCCGAGGCGCGCCTGGGTCGCGAGCGCCTCGGCCATGCCGGGCGGGGCGTGGCCGAAAAGCAGCGCACCCTGGCCGAGTTGGAAGTCGATGCATTCATTCCCATCCACATCCCAGAGGCGCGAGCCCGCGCCGCGCGCAAAGTAGAGCGGCACGGGTTGCTCCATCTTGCGAATGCCGCTGTTGATGCCGCCGGCGATGCTTTGCTGGGCGCGTTCGTAGAGCCGGCGGGAGTTGGCGAAGCGGTCCTTCATAGCGTTATTTTTCCTGCCAGCGTTGCCATTCGAGTCCAGGGCGTTCGACGCGGAATTGCACGAACCGTCTTTGCTCGACCTCCGTGACATAGACGGTGCATCCGTCGGGGCCACCGAAGCACAGATTGCTCGGCTTGGCGCCGAGCACACCGATTTCGCGGAGCACCTCGCCGCGGGGTGAAAGCTCGGTGACCACGCCTTTGCCCGGGCGGGTGACATAGAGGTTGCCATCCACATCGCAGCGCATGCCATCGAGCAAGCCGTCCTCAAATTGCCGGAGCAGGCGCTTCTCCGTCAGCGAACCATCGGCCGCGATGGTGTAAGCCCAGACGTTGCGCTGCACGCTTTCGTTCACGTAGAGTGTGTGGCCGTCCGGGCTGACCTCGATGCCGTTGGTCGTGCCGACATGCTCCGCCAGGCGCTCCACGTGGCCGTGTGGGTCGATGCGCCAGAGCTGGCCGGTGCCGTCGCCCCAATTGGGATCGCTGGCGTAGAGGGTGCCATCGGGCGCGATGGCCAGGTCGTTCGGCTGGTTCATCCGATCCTCATGGGCCAGCACGCTGATGGCGCGCGTTTTCATGTCCACGCGCAGGACATTATGCTCGGTGCAATCGGCGATATACATGGTGCCATCGCGACCGAAGCGGATGCCGTTGCCGTTGCTCTTGCCCGACAGCGTGACAAAAAGTTCGCAGACCCCTTGCGGAGTCGTCTTGAAGATGGTTTGCGGTCCGGGACCGTTCACCGCATAGACATTGCCGGCGGCATCGGAAGCGGGGCCTTCGATGCCGTGGGTAAAGCCGCCGATGGGGGTAAGAGCAGTGGCCGTGTAGAAAGGCGGTGGGGTTTCTTCCGCGGGACTGGCCGGCGCGAAGACGGCGAGCGCGGAGAGGAAGACCAGGCTGGAGCGAGACGGTGTCATGGGGGGACGGGGGAGAAGGAGGAACTAACAGATCTTCATCTATTTCGTCGCCTCTGTTTTGTCGGCCACGGCGACTGGAGTCGTCGAGGTGACGGTCAACCAAAGTTGGTCCGTCGAATTGATGACGAGTTCGGTGTAGGCTTGCGGGACACCGTTGTTTTCCCCGCTGGTGGTCATCGGGTAGATGACCCGGTGCTCGCCGCCCGACTCGGTCTCGCGCAGGACGAGTTGGACGGGCTGGCTTGCGGCCGGGGCATCGGCTGCGGCGCTCATTTTCAAAGTCACTTCGCCGCCTTTCTCGGGCACCTCCACCTCGGCCGCGCTGACGCCTGCGGGCAGGTTCTTCGCCGCGAGATGGAGTTTGGTTTTGAAGCCATTGGCGAACTTGACCGCGGTTTTGATTTCGGCCGTCTTTCCGGCAACCACGGTGATCGCATGACTGGTGGCGGTGCCGGTGGCCGACGGTGGCGCTTCGGCGACCGTGAGTCGATAAACGAAATCCGGTCCGCCATGATGGGTGACGTCGCCGAGGACGACCTGGAAGACGCCATCGCTGGGGGCAGTCCAGGTGAGTTGCGGATCGCGCTGGCCGTCGGTGTCGTCATTGCGGCGCAGCACCTGGCCATCCTTGTTTTCGACAGCCACCCAGGCATCGAGCGGTGCGCCCGCCCGCGCGCTGATCACCTGGAACGTGTAGTTCTTCTGCTTCACCGCGGTGAAGGCGAAGTGATCTTCCTCGCCCGGTTTGGCCAGGCAACCGGACACAAAACAAGGGATGGGAATGATTTGTCCGCCGGTCTCCGTGCTCCCGTGCTCCTGGACAATTTCCGGCCCCTGGGTCGGGTCCGATGGAGGAAAATGGAAGCGGGGTTGTGGCGCGGTCGTGAGGTGCAAGCGATAGACACAGCCTTCCCCGCCGGTGAGATGCACGTCGGCGGTCGCAGGATAGGCGAAACCCATGAGTTGCACGACGAACGTGCCGTCGTGGGGCGCCTCCCAGGAGAGGTTCGGGTCGAGCGTCTGGCCGTCATCGTGATCGAAGGCCAGTTCCACGCCGTTCGGGTCGACGATCCGGAGCATGGCATCGAAGCTGGAGGCGAGGACGTAGGCCTCGACCCGCGCGTTGAGGGTCTCGCCTTTTTTCAGGGTGACCCCGAACGAATCCACGTCGCCCGGTTTGTCGAGCCGGCCGCTGATCGTCGCCGGCAGGCTGGCAATTCTTTGCGGGGACTGGAAGTCATCGTTCGGTTCGATCTCGGCCAGCTCCGGTTCGGTGGAGACGATGAAGAAACGCGGAATGGAAGCGCCATCCTGATTGAAGACGCGAACGAGATGCGGGCCGGGCGCCGCGTCTTTCGCGATGGCCACGTCGAACTTTCCCTTCGTCTTCGTCGCGGTGAAAGCGACCCCCGGCGCATCCACCCAGACCTGCGCCGGCCACGGGTCGAACTTGCCCGAAGCGGTCACCGACACGGTGGTGCCTTGTTGCCCGGCGGCGGGGTAAAGGTGGGTCAAGCTGGGCTCCGCGGCGGAGACAGTGCTGAGGGCCACCAGGAGAAGACTGGCGGCGCGAACCACGAGCGGGCTTCCTGGATTCATGGCCTGCGGCTTCGCCCGGGAGGACTTCCGCTAAACGAACAGTTCCTTGATCAACCGCCCCTCGTTGACCAAGGGCACCGGGCGTCCGCTGCCGGTTTCCAAAGTCCGATTCGGGTCGATGCCCATCTTGGTGTAAAGCGACGCCGCGAAATCCTCGGGCCGATAGACGCTTTCCGCGGCGTGATAACCCTTGGCGTCGGTGGCGCCGACGATCTGCCCGCCGGGAATGCCCGCGCCCGCCATGAGCACCGACATGGCAAACGGCCAATGGTCGCGGCCCACATCCTTGTTGATCTTGGGCGTACGGCCAAATTCGCCGAGGGCGATGACCATGGTATTCTCCATCAGTCCGCGTTCGTGCAGGTCCGTGAGTAGCGCGGAAAGCGCCCGGTCGAAAGTCTTCAAGCGTTCGCCTTTATAGGTTTCGAAGAGCTTTTTGTGATCGTCCCACCCGCCGTAATTCACCGTGACCCAGGACACGCCCACTTCCACCAACCGGCGGGCCAGGAGCATCCGCTGGCCGACGTCATTGCGGCCATAGCGGTCGCGGATTTTCGGATCCTCGTGGCTGATGTCAAAGGCCGCCTGGGCCTTCGAGGAGGAGACGAGGTCAAAGCCCTGCTGGTAAAACTGATCGAAAACCACCGCCGGATCGTCCACCAGTTGCTCGTGGAAGCGCTGCATGCGGTCGAGGGAAGCGCGCAATTCGCGACGCGACCGGGCGTGGCCTTCGGAAATTTCCGCCGGAACCACCACATCGCGCACTTGGAAACCCTCGTCGTTGGGATTGCCGCCGATGACGAAGGGCGCATGCTGGCCGCCGAGGAAATTCGGGCCGCCGGAACGCGTGTTGCTCGGCATCGCCATGTAGGCCGGCAAGCCGCTGCGCACGCCGCGGTCATAGGAGACCATGGAGCCGAACGATGGGTGGAAGGTCACGAAAGCGCCGCAACCCACGGGCACCGGCGTGGGCGTGCCGGTCATCATGTAGTGGTTGCCGCCGCCATGATTGGGGTCCTTGTGGCAGATGGACCGGATGGCCGTGAACTTGTCGAAAGTTTTGGCGAGATTCGGGATGGTCTCGCAGAAATGGACGCCGGGCACGCAGGTCGGAATCGTCCCGAAGGTCCCGCGAATCTCCGCCGGCGCATCCGGTTTGGGATCGAACGTCTCGTAATGCGACGGGCCGCCGTCCATCCAGATCATGATGCAATTGACGTTCTTCGCCGCCGGCGAGACGGGTGCGGCCAGCGCCCGGGCGCGGAGCAGATCGGTCAGGCCGAGACCGAGCATCCCACCCAGCCCGACCTGAAGAAAATCACGACGGGAGACTCCGGCACAGTTGTGGTGTGTGGGGAACATTTTGGCGTTTCTGAGTAAATCGCGTTCCCGAAGATTTCCTAGGCGGGATTTTGGTGGCTACGGTCCGTTCTGCGGAGCGGGGATGCGATCAACAAGGAAAACGGCGTGGAAGCCGCGAAAGTTCAAGACTTGCTATTCCCGCGGCGCTTTCGGTAGTCTGCCCTCACTTATGGATTCTTCCCCGGCTCCCCAGAAAAAAGGTCTTAGCGGTCTCGCTTGGGTGGGCATTGGCTGCGGAGGGGTGGTGATCGTTGGGATCATCATCGTCGTGGTTGCCGCGCTTTTCTTCGGGCCCAAACTCAAGCAAATCGGCCAGGATTTCGCCAAGGATCCGACGCGGGCGACGGTCGATATCGCGGTCAATGCAAGTTTCGGCCAATTGGAAATCGTGGCGCATGACGAGGAGAACAAGCGGTACACCCTGCGCCAAAAATCGGACGGCAAACTCACCACCATTTATTGGGACGCCAAACAGCAGAAGCCGGTGACGGTGGAGGGTGACTTCTCAGCGATTCCCCCGGACGCCAACCCGCCGGCGACTCCCTCGGAATCCGCGCCGAAGTAAGCGGGGACGGGTCAGGGGATTTCTCATACCGAGGCAAAATCCATTGCCCGTCTTTCCTGGCGCGCCATAGTCTGGCGCACATGATTTTCCGACCCTCGTTTGTTCCCCTCCTGCTCAGTTTCCTGGCGCTGATTCCCGCTGCTTTGGCGGAGCCCGCCGAGTACCCGTTGGCCCCCGCGGAGGAAGTCCACGCGCGTGGCGGATTGCCGAATTTCTTCGCCAAAGCGGAACATCCCGATGGGGAGATCAAGGTTGGCTATTTGGGCGGATCGATCACCGCCCAAGCCGGTTGGCGCGTGAAATCGCTGGCCCATTTTCGCACTTTGTTTCCCGCGGCAAAATTCAGCGAGATCAACGCGGCGATCGGTGGCACCGGGTCGGACCTGGGTGTCTTCCGGGTCAAACAGGATGTGCTCGATCAGCATCCGGATCTCCTTTTCGTCGAGTTTGCCGTCAATGATGGAGGCGCGGCGCCGGAGCAAATTATCCGCTGCATGGAAGGCATCGTCCGGCAGACCTGGAAAGCGGATCCGAAATGCGACATCTGCTTTGTTTACACCGTGACCGAAGCGCTGGTCGGGCCGATGCTCGAGGGCAAATATCCCCGCGCGGCGAGCGCCATGGAAAAGGTGGCCGAACACTATGGCATCCCGTCCATTCATCTGGGCATCGAAGTCGCGAAGCTGGCCAAGGAAGGCAAACTCGTCTGGAAAGCACCGCTGCCCAAGACCGACGAGGAAAAGGCCGCCCTGGGCGACAAATTTGTCTTCTCCGCGGACAGCGTCCACCCGTATCCCGAGACCGGCCACGAACTCTACCTGCAGGCGATTGTCCGTTCGCTCACGCCGATCCGCGCCGCCTCGACGAAAGCCGGCCCGCACGATCTGGGCGCACCGCTCATGGCCGATAATTATGAGCGTGCGCAGTTGCTCCCGATCAGCGCCGCCAGCCTTTCCGCGGGCTTCCAAAAACTCGACCCGGCGAAGGATGCCATGGCGAAGAGTTTTACCCGGTTGCCGGATCTGCACCGCGCGTCGAACCCGGGCGAGACGATCCAATTCAAATTCAAGGGCACCCGTGCCGCGCTCTACGATCTCGTCGGCCCGGATTGCGGACAGGTCATCGTCACGCTGGACAATCAACCGCCGAAGATCGTTCCGCGGTTTGATTCCTACTGCACGTCCTATCGCCTGGCGACGCTGGTCGTCGGCACGGATCTGCCCGACGCCCTGCATACGGTGAAGGTCGAGATTCACCCCGAGCAACCGGACAAGGCCAACATTCTCGCGACGCGCGGCAACAAGATCGACAAGCCCGAGCGTTTTGATGGCACGGCGATCTATCCGGGCGCGATTTTGTTGCTGGGAGAAATCGAGAAGTAGGGGCGGGGAGTTGCAGGAATTGGGAATCGGATGTTCCGTCCTGTTCTCTCCCGATTTCCGTCTCGACGCTCCCGCCCCCTCCCGCTAAACCTGCCTCCGCCGTTTCCAGCCCCTCCATGAATTTCATCGACGCCTTCGGAAGACAGCCCAAGTCCTGGATGTTGACCGAGGCCTTCCTGGGCGTGGCGCTGGTGGCGGTGATTGATATCATCACTCCGCCGCAGTTCGGGTGGCTGGTCTTTTACGCGGTGCCCGTCTTCTTCGTGGCGTTGAATTTTCCCAAGCGCATCGGCATCGGGTTTGCCGTCTTTGTCGCCATTGTGGGAGCGTTGGCCAATCTGGACTCCGTCCCGCTCCGCGGTTGGGGCGGATATAGCTGGGGTGCGGTCAATCGGTTGGGTGGCCTGCTCTTTGCCGCGGTTTGCGGGCTTTCCATTCGGAATTTTCGCGAGGAGACGCGGCGGCGCATGCAGGCCCTGGAGCATTCGCAGGAATTGGAGCGGGAGATCGTCCGCGCCGCGGAACGTGAGCAGATGCGCATCGGCCAGGACTTGCACGATGGCGTCTGCCAGACGCTGGCGGCCCTGGATTGCGCGGCGCAATGCTTGAAGATGGATCTGGAGACGGAAGGTTCGCCCCAGGCCAGGTTGGCCGCGGAGATTCAAAGGGGGCTCTCCGGAGCGATGCTCGAGGCCCGCAACCTTGCCCGCGGCATCTATCCCGTGTCGATCGAAGGCGATGGGCTGGGCATTGCCCTGCGCGAACTGGTCCTGACCACGAACGCCTTGTGCCACGGGATGATCGGCTTCGAGAGTGACGAGGATATCGTCGTCCGTGATTCCGAGGTGGCCATGCACCTTTATCGCATCACGCAGGAAGCGTTGAGCAATGCCATGCGCCATTCCAACGCGACCCGGGTGAACGTCCAGTTGGTCCAGGACGTTCACCAGTTGAGCATCAGTGTCGCCGATGACGGGTGTGGCTCCGCGATCCAGAGCCGGCCGGACGGCATGGGCTGGCGCACCATGCGCTACCGCGCGAAATTGATCGGCGCCGAAATCAAGGTGGAAACCAAGCCCTCCGGCGGCACCACCATCCGGTGTTCACTGCCGGTTCCCGTTCTGGTCAACTGAGCGCCGGTTGCAGCCGTTCCCTCAGGAATCGGAATCAGAATTGATAGCCGATATTGAAATTGAATCCGCCGGGGTTGGACGGGCTCCCCAATCTGCTGCGCTCGATCCGGATGCAGGCGGTCACGGGTGCGTCCACCCCGGATTGGAGCGCTTTTTCGAAGACGGTTTCGAGGTTTTGATATGTCTGCCCATCGATGCGGGTATAAGTGAATGAACCGAGAAGATTCTGCCGGCCGCACCGGACGGCTTCTTCATGTTCCCAGCCATATTGCGTGGGAAGTTTTCCTGGGACGCAATCGATGGTCATGACGAATCCGGTACCGTCGGCGGCGCGTTCCACGAGAAGGGTCAGGGCACGGACATCCTTCGGCAGGATGGACGGCAATTGAGCGGCTAACTGGCGGAGGCGCACGCCGGTGAGCGCCTGGCCTTTGAGGGAAGTAAATATCGAGTCCGCGAGCCCGGCGGCTTGCGGCTTGAAGCGGACCTCACGCACGGTACTCGCCAGATGGATGATCAGCGGGCGAAAGACTTCATTCTTCGGGTCTTCCAGGCGTGAGCGCACCGCCGGCAGGGCCCTCAACCCAAACGTCTCCTGGATTCTGGTGGTCAACGTGGCGCGGGCGCCGTCGTCGGGCGCGACAACAAACTGGTCGAGCAGGGGAGCGACGTCTGTTTCCTTGACCGGAACAATGGCGATCGGAGTGGACGGCGGCAACGGGGGAAGCCCGTTCTCCTTCCGCCAGCGGATGCGGATCGGAAGGATCTGGGAATCGCACTCGGCAGCATCGGCCACCCAACGGAAGGTATACCTTTCCGGCCAGAGTTGGGACAGGACCAAGGCGGCCAGGTCGCAGATACGCGGGTCTTCGTAGGAGACTTCGCCATAGCGTCCTTTCATGGCGAAACGCCGGGTCGTGTCGGCAAGGGCGGACATGATTAGGCGCTCGAGGATGACGCCGGCTTCTCCATCGGGCGGTCGTTTGATGTCCGAGCTGACATGAATGCTTCGGCCGATCGGCCAACAACTGGCGTTTTTCGTCGCCGGAAGAAATGCCTGGAGGATCGCGAGTCGCACATCCACAGGAGCTCCCTGCATCTCTTCTTCGATGGACTCAAACGCCCTGATGTCGCCGGTGCGGACGAGAAAGGAGATGAGTTCGCCCGTCGCCGACCAGGCGTCCACATCGTCGGTTGGCAGCCCGGTTTGAATCTTGCGCCACCGGTCGATCATCGCCGGAATACAGTCGAGTTGCCCGCGCGCGAACAGGGCTTTGCCCGCAAGAATTGCGGCGAAATCTCCATTGGTCGGCGCGAGATGCGATCGCAGAAATGCCAGCGGCGCGTCTCCGGGAATCGAAGCCGCCGCTTCGATAAATTGTCCACGGATGTGATTTTGCAGTGTGGCGCGATACCCGGTCTCGATGGCGTCGATCGCCACGTTCGGATATTTCGCGGCCAACTGGCGTGCGGCATTACACCCCAGGGCCCCGCCGGCCATGGTGATCTTGATGAGCTTCTGTTTTTCACCTTCATCCGGCACCTCGGCCCGCGCCATCCGACCGGCCAACAGCGAGACGACCAGAAAGGTCGCGGACGCGAAGCAGGCGAGGAGTGGCCGGGAATTCATATCATTGGGAATGTTGGCTGGCGGAAGCGGCGAGGAGCCAACGGCGGATGATGCCGGAGAGACGCCGGTAATATGGGCGAGGTTCGGTGCTGCGTCGAGGCCCTTTGAAATCCCTGGATCGTCCGCAGATTGACGCAGATTTCCGCAGATTGGGATGGGCATTCCGATCCTTCGCTTTTTAATCTGCGCGAATCTGCGTTAATCTGCGGACGAATCTTTCCCTTCGCTACCTCTGCGTTCCAGGTGGCCAGGACGAGATGGCCGCGGAAGACGAAAAGCGGCAGAAAATTGTCCCAATTCCGCCGGGCCGCGCGGTTCTATGGCGTGAAGCCATCCCTATTCGTCCTCCTGTCTGTCGCGTTGTGCATTTTTTCCGGTCTGTCGCGGGCGGCGGACGCCAAACCCAACATCGTTTTCATTCTCGCCGATGATCTCGGGATCGATGGCGTGAGCTGCTATGGTTCCGACCGGCACAAGACGCCGAACATCGATCAGCTCGCGACCTCGGGCACGCGCTTCCAGACGTGTTACGCCGCGCCGCTCTGCGGGCCTTCGCGTTGCCTGTTGATGACCGGTCGGTATGCGTTTCGCACCGGCGGTCTGACCAATGGTTCCTGGCGGCCCAAAGGACCGGGCGCGAAGTCCGGGCAGGAATGGTCGATCGCCAAGGTCCTGAAGCAAAGCGGCTACGTGACCGGTCAGGCGGGAAAGTGGCGGCAGGTCGGCGAGACGCCGCACGACTGGGGTTTCGACGAATACATCACCGACCCGCTGGCCGCCGGCTGGTACTGGAAGGACACCTACGAGAAGAATGGCCAGATGGTCAACGCCCCCGCGGGCTCATACAATCCGGACATCATCCAGGCGTTCAGTATCGACTTCATGACGCGGCACAAGGACGAGCCTTTCTTCCTCTACTACGCCATGCACTTTGTGCATAAGCCGACCCAGCACACGCCGGATTCGGCGGCGGGCGCGCCGGACGGTCCCGGACGCTACGAGGATAACATCGCCTACATGGACAAGCAGGTCGGGGAAATCGTCGCCGCGTTGGAGAAACTGGGGCTGCGCGGCAAGACGCTCGTCGTTTTTTCGGGCGACAACGGCACCGCCCAGCCCTACCCCTCGCCGGTCCACGGACGGATGATCAACGGATGGAAAGGCACGATGCTCGAAGGCGGATCGCGCGTGCCCTACATCGCCAACTGGCCCGGGGTGACGCCGGCGGGCAAGGTGAACCAGGACCTGGTCAGTTTCGCCGATCAGTTGCCGACCTTCGCCGAAATCGTCGGGGCCAAGTTACCCGAAGGCGTGAAGATTGACGGCCAGAGCATCGCCCCGCAATTGCGTGGAGAAGCCGGCAAGCCGCGGGAGTGGGCCTACGCGCAGCTCGGTCAGCGCTGGTTCGTCCGCGAGCCGGGCTGGAAGATGAACGAGAAGGGGGAACTCTTCGACATGAGCGATGCCCCCTATGTGGAGAAACCGGTCGCGCCGGAAGCGGACACCGACGCGAGCAAAGCCGCCCGGACCCGGCTGACCGCGGCGCTCGCGAACCTGAACCCGGCCAAAGGCAAGGCCGACGCGCGAGGGGAAAAGCTGGAGGCGGTCGGGGAGTAGCGAAACAGCGGCGTCACCGAAGTTCGCTCAATCTCACGGGATCATTGCCGACGGTAAGTGTTTCCACGCTTGACCCGGATGCTCCTTTCGATACAAGCGCCTGATGATCCCCCGAGGCTTGGCGGTTTCTTTCCTTCGTGAGGTGCGTTCGTCTTCCAGAGCTTCCCGTGCGCTTGGGAGAATCGCCGCGGTTCCTGCGCGCGTGACGATCACCGCCGTGCGGCGCCTCGCGCTTCTCTTTCTGACCATGGCGCTGCTGTGGTCCCAGGAAGCGCCAGCCGCCGGAACCTGGACACGGGTGACGCAAGCCGTTCCGGGCGGCGGTTCCGTGGACCTGATGCTGCTGCTGACCGACGGTACCGTCATGGCCCACGGCTTGAGCGAAGGTTCCACCACTTGGTTTCGACTGACTCCGGACATTCACGGCAGCTACATTAACGGCACCTGGACCACGTTGGCGCCGATGCACGATGGGCGTACCTATTTCTCCTCGGATGTCCTGAAAGACGGCCGGGTCTTTGTCGCCGGCGGTGAATATGGTCCTTTCGGCCAGGACGCCGATGACGGCCTTCAAACCGCTACCGCGGAGGTCTACAATCCTCTCACCGACACCTGGACCATCACGCCGCCGCCCGGGCAGGGCCTGGAAGACGGCGAGTCCAAGCTCCTCCCGAATGGCACCGTCCTCGTGGCGCCAAACGTCCCATCCCAGTATGGTAGCACCGCCATCTATAATCCGGTCACCAACACCTGGTCACTGGGACCAACCCTGGTCAATGAGTACTTTCAGGCCGAAGCAAGCTGGGTCCAATTGCCTGATGATAGCATCCTGACCATCGACCCGTACTTTACCAGCTCGGAGCGATTTATCCCGTCGAGCAATACCTGGATCGCCGATACCAACGTGCCGGTGGATTTATGGAGTTCGCTGAGCGAAATCGGGCCGGCGCTCTTGCTGCCGGATGGCCGGGCCTTCTTCCTGGGCGGCAACGGATTCACCGAATTCTACACACCCTCGGGCAATACCAACCCCGGGACTTGGGCCTCAGGGCCGAATATTCCAAATGGTTTTGGCATCGCCGACAGTGGGGCGGCGATGATGGTCAACGGCAAAGTCCTTTGCGTGGTGGGCGACGCCACGAGTTACAGCGCCCCCGCCTACTTCTACGAATTTGACCCGGTCGCCAATTCTTTTGCGTCCGTCAACAGTCCCAACGGCGCGTCCGATAACATCAATCCTTACCTCATCACCATGCTCGCGTTGCCGGACGGGACCGTGCTCTGCACCGACGCGGAGTCCCATCTCGCCGTTTATGCCCCTTCGGGGACGCCCCTGGCCTCCGGTAAACCAAAGATCACCAGCATCACGCAAAACGGAGATGCCTCCTTTCACCTGGTGGGAACGTTGCTCAACGGGATTTCCGAGGGAGCTGTCTACGGGGACGACTATCAAATGGCCTCGAATTACCCCATCGTGCGGTTTACCAGTGGCACCGGGAACGTCTACTACGCACGCACCTACAACCGCAGCAGCACCAGCATCCGGACCGGCGCCGCTTCCATGAGCACGGAGTTTACCCTGCCGGTGAATTTACCCGCGGGAAGCTATGCGGTCACGGTGATCGCCAACGGGATTAGTTCCGATCCCTTTTCTTTTACGGCGGCTCCCATCGTGGTCACTCTTCCGGCCAGCGCTCCGGAAGGGGGCGGAACGGTCAGCGGGATGGTGACGTTGCCCACCGCCCCATCCGTGGCGACGGTCGTATCGCTGGCCTCGAGTCTCACCTCGCGCGCCACAGTGCCCAAGTCCGTCACCGTGGCCGCCGGAACCACCTCGGCAAACTTCTCCGTGACCATTCCCGATGACACGTTGCTGAATGGCAATCAGGCGGCGATGATCTCGGCCACCGCGACGGGCTACCAGGGAGGATTTGCGAATCTTGTGGTCGTCGACGATGAATCCGCCGTTCTCTCCATCAGTCCTTCCACGCTCGATATCACCAGTCCGCTGACTGGCCAGAACACGAGTGGTCCGTCCTCTGCCTCCACGTTCACGCTGACGAATAGCGGGAATTTCCCATTAACCTGGAAGTCGAGCTCGAGTTACGTGACTTTATCGCCCGCCAGCGGGACGATCGCGGGGGGTGGCACTACCTCGGTGACCGTCACCTACACCCCCGCCTCGACCTCCACCCTGAATATTGGCTCCGTGACGGACGACATCACGTTTTGGAACGTCACCAGCGGGGACGGTGACACGACCCTCAGCGCGACGGCGTCGCTCATCCCGGTCACTCCAGTTCTGCCGGCGCTGCCCGCGATTTCGGCGGGCACCAGCCGGATCATTACTTGGAACGCCTCCTACGAGGCGTCCTACTATACCGTTGAGGCTTCGACATCGCCCACATTCGACACCCTGGTGGATACGCAAACTCCGGCCACACCGTTCGCGAATTTCACCGGTCTTTCCGATGGTGTTACCTACTATTATCGGGCGACGGCCACCGGCATAGCCTCCTCGGGTGGTTACCTCTCTTCGCCCTGGAGCAATGTGGTGAGTTCAAAACAGGACGCCAACTCCAGCAACGCCAATCTCTCCGCCCTGGCCTTGAGCGCGGGCACCTTGACGCCAGCCTTTGCCGCCTCCACCACGAATTACACGGTCACTGTCCCCAATGCCACGACTTCCATGATCGTGACGCCGACGACGGCGGATTCCGCCGCCACGGTGCGGGTCAACGGAGTTGTCGTCGCGTCCGGAACCGACAGCCATGCGATCAGCCTCGCCGTGGGCAACACCACCATCACCACCGTCGTCACCTCATTCGACGGGAAGACCACCCAAACTTACACGATCGTCGTGCATCGCAATTCGGCGGATGCGACGCTCTCTGCCCTCACGCTCAGCGGCGTAACCTTGAGCCCTGCCTTCTCCAAGACCACGGCCAGTTACACCGCGAGTGTGCTCTTTGCCGTCACCAGCACCACCGTCGCCGCGAAGGCCAGCAATGCCGCGGCCGTCGTCTCCGGGAATACTGGCGCACAAACGCTCAATCTTGGTCCCAATACCCTCAGTCTTCTCGTCACCGCGGAGGACGGCAACACCCAGACTTACACCGTGGTCGTCAACCGGGCCGGGCCGTCGGCCAATGCGCAGCTCTCGGCTCTCGTGCCGGGCACGGGGACCCTGAGCCCGGTATTTAAGAGCGGAACAACGAGTTATACGATGACCGTGCCCGGCACCACGACTTCCGTGACGTTCCGGCCCACGGTGGCAGACACCACCGCGACCGTGCAGGTCAACGGAAACCCGGTGGCCTCGGGCGTGGCCAGCGGACCGATCGCCCTGGTGGCCGGGCCGAACACCATCACCGCGCTGGTCACCGCTCAGGACGGGACCACGACCGACACTTACACCGTGACGGTGTCACGACTGGTGCTGCCGGCGTTGACCACCGGACTGGTCACGAGAGATACCACGACCGCGACTTTGAACGGCACGGCGATCGCCAATAACCTCAGCACCGCCTTGAGCTTTGACTACGGCACGAGCACCGCCTACGGCACGAACGTCGTCGCCACCCCCACCACCGCTACCGGCACCGCCAGCATGCCCATGAGCGCGATGATCACCGGCCTGAAGCCGGGGACGACCTATCATTACCGGGCCAAAGGAATCAGTGCGGCCGGGACCGGTCCGGGCACTGACGCTACCTTTACCACCATCCACACGCAGGCCACGCTTTCCGCCCTCAAGCTCAGCACCGGCACCCTGAGCCCCGGCTTCAGCGCCACCGCCATCGCCTACGCGGCGACCGTGCCCAACGCCACCACGCCGGAATCAATGCCACGGTGACGGTCGGCGGCAATCCGGTCACCTCCGGCAGCGCCAGTGCGCCGGTCAGTTTGTTGGTCGGAGCCAACGCGGTGCCCGTGGTGGTCACCGCAGAAGACGGCGTGACTCAGATGACTTACACCGTCACCGTCACGCGCCAAACGGACCCGGCGGTTGTCACTCTGGCGCAGACTGCCCTGACGGCGACCACCGCGACCTTGAACGGCACGGTCAACGCCAATGGCGCCAGCACCGCCGCGAGTTTCAACTACGGGACGACCGCGGCCTATGGGAAGACGATGGCCGCGACCCCGGCCACGGTGACCGGGTCCACGGTCACGGCGGTCAGCGCCAAGCTCACCGGCCTCCTCCCCAAGACTCCGTATCATTTTCAAGTCAAAGGCGTGAACGTGGCCGGCACCGGCACCGGTGGCGACCTGATGTTCACCACGTCCAATAACGTGGCCACGCTCTCCGGGTTGGTCGTGGACTCCGGCCCATTGAGCCCCATCTTCAGCAGCACCGGGATCACCTACACCGCGACGGTGACCAACCCCACGGCCTCGGTCACCCTGACTCCCACGCTGAGCGACCCGAACGCCACGGTGACGGTCAACGGGGTGGCGGCGACTTCGGGCACCGCCAGCACGGTCAACCTGAACGTGGGCGCCAATCCCATCCATGTGGTCGTCACCGCCGAGGATGGGATCACGATCAAGACTTACACGGTGACCATCACGCGGACCGCGCTGGTCGCTTCCATGGGGTTGGCTACGGCGACCAATGTCGGGACGACCACGGCGACCTTGAACAGCACGGTGGTGGCCAACAATGCCCCGACGACGTTGAGCTTTGATCATGGGACGAGTGTTTCCTACGGGACCAATACAGCGGCTTCGCCGACGACAGCCACGGGGACAACGAGCACGCCGATGACGGCAACTCTGACCGGGCTCAAGCCGGGGACGACGTATCATTTCCGCGCCAAAGGGGTGAACTTGAAGGGGACCGGGACGAGCCCGGACGCGGCTTTCACGACGATCAACACCCTGGCCACACTCTCGGCGTTGAAGGTGAGCACGGGGACGTTGAGCCCGGCCTTCGCCGTGGCCACGACGACCTACAACGTGACGGTTCCCGATGCGGTCACATCGCTGACGATCACGCCGACGGTGACGCTGAACAGCAACGCCACGGTGACGGTCAACGGCAGCACGGTCACCAGCGGGGCGGCGAGCGCGGCGATCAATCTGAACCGGGGCGTCAACGCCATCCCCGTGATGGTGACGGCGCAGGACACCACGACGCAGAAGACTTACACGGTGAACGTCACCCGGCTGACCAGCCCAGCCGTGGCCACGACTACGCCGACGCTGGTCACGGCGACGACCGCGACCTTGAATGGGACAGTCAACGCCGAAGGAACGACGACGACGGTCAGCCTGAGCTACGGGTTGACGCCGACTTATGGGACTGCGGCGGCGGTAACGCCGGCTTCGGTCACTGGTTCCGCGGTCGCGCCGGTGAGCGCGAAACTGACGGGGCTCAAGCCATTGACGATGTATCACTACGAGATCAAGGGCGTGAGCGCGGCTGGAACGACGACCAGCAGTCCGGATGCGACCTTCACGACCTTGAACAACGTGGCCACGCTCTCCGGGTTGACCTCGAGCAGCGGCGTCTTGAGCCCGGCCTTCAGCAGCGCGACACTCACCTACACCGAGTCGGTGGGGAACAGCGTCCCGACGATTTCCCTGACGCCGGTCCTGACCGACCCCAATGCCAAAGTCACCGTCAATGGCGGGACAGTCGCCTCTGGCAGTGCGAGTTCCCCAGTGACGCTCAACGTCGGCAGCAATGCGATCCACGTGATCGTGACTTCGCAGGATGCGAGCGTGACCAAGACTTACACCGTCACCGTGACCCGCACGACCACGGGTCAATTGCCGGCCAAAAAATCAGCGACTCCAGACGCCGAAACGCCGGCGGCGGTGGCGGACAATAAAACGACTACGGACCCGGCAGCCTCGACGACAACCACCACATCGGCGCCGGACCCCACCGCCCCCGAGCCGATCAAGGCGCAACTGACCGGACCGGTGGCCAACGGCGGTCTGCTC
>Ga0206804_10035_pt1 | contig 38053 bp, 26 predicted proteins | sample Alteio_BWOrgCont_62_FD_152888 | JGI IMG/M metagenome (GOLD analysis project Ga0206804, IMG submission 152888) | Enriched cells from forest soil in Barre Woods Harvard Forest LTER site, Petersham, Massachusetts, United States -... | ecosystem: Environmental > Terrestrial > Soil > Temperate forest >... | reverse complement strand
ATTTTTCTTCGTCCTGGCCGTTCTTGCTGGTGATCATCCAGTTGGTGTATTCGGCGAACCACTCCTGAATGGCGTCGCTGTCGGCGGGCTGGAGAGCGGCGGTCATTTTGAGATGGCGGATGGCGCGTGCGACTTCGACGAGGTGCAGGGTGTCGATGATGCCGGTGCCGCGGCCGGTGGAGACACCGAGGACGGCCTGCGCGTATTCGAGGTTAGGGTTCATGCGCGTGGCTGGCGTGATGAACCAGGCGCGAAGATGTTCGACGGCGTGGCGTGCGTACTTGAGGTCCTTGGTGATGAGGTATGCGGCGGTGAGCTGCGGAACGAGCAACGACAGACGGATGAGTGCGAGGCGATGGTCGTTGAAGTTGTCGGGGTTGGAGAGGCCGTCCTTGCGGATGTAGGGAAGACCGTCCTTGGTGTCGGGGTTGGGCCACCAGTAGTCGGACTGCGAGAAGTAGTCGTGAGGGCCGGCCTTGGTGCGGTTGGAGTGATAGGCGGTGATGGTGATGGGTTTCTCGGCGAGCGCCTTGTTGGCGGCGGTGAGGATGCGGTCGTGATCGAGCTTTGCGATTTCGGCGGGAGTGATGAGAGGCGCGGGGGGTTGTGCGCGAAGGCGAGACGTGACGGCGAGGGCGGTGGTGAGCTGGGTGAAGCGGCGGCGAGTGAGCATTGAGTCCTCGAGGAAAGGCAAAAGCAAAAGCTTAACGCAATGTGCGCAATGTTTAAGCGCAATGTACGCGATGTTTAAGGCATGGTGATGGAGGCTAGTGTGATGCCTTCGGCAGTGACGGCGATGGTGTTGGGGCCGTTGGCAGCGGTGAATGAGATTTGCGCGCGGCCGTTGTAGAGCTGCACAAGACGTGAGCCGGTGCTGGTGCCGAGATTGTCGTTGAGAGTGCCGGGGCCGGCGAGTGAGAAGCGGACGGGGATGCGCGAGTCGAGGCAGAGATTGCCGGCGTCGTCGTGCAGTGTGGCTTCGACGGTGTTGGTGGAGAGTTTAGCGAGTTTGAGCTGCGTGGGTTTAGACCAGGTTGCGGCCTGATAGGTGAAGTCGAGTTCGTCAGAGACGGTTTTGCCGGTGGAAGATGTCGCTATAACGCGCAAGTGGTTTTTCCCATTAGTAAAGGGAGTTTCCCAACGCAAGCCGGCGCAGGGGAAGTCCTGCGAGTTGCGATGCTTGGTGCCAAGAGATTTTCCGTTGAGGAAGAGTTCGACAGTGGGACAGTTGGAGTAGACGCGGACGGTGCGCGGCTCATTGGGCTTGCCCCAACGCACGGGCCAGGTGTGGCCATAGACGCGGACCATGGGCGCGGATTTTTCGCTTGTCCAGTAGGACTGGAAGACGAAGTAGCTTTCCTTGAGGGTGAGGTCGCGCTCGATGACACCCTTCTGGTTGATGCGCGGGACTGGATTTTCAGCGCGCAGGGGTGTGGTGAAGTCTTTGAAGATCCACTGGGCGGAGCCGGTGAACCAATCGAGTTTTTCCTGGGTCTTGAGGTACCAGTCGAAGAGGTCACAGGCATAGGTCTCAGACCAGTCGCCGTCGCGAGAGATGCGCGGCGGGCCGCCGGCGTCGCGATAGGCGAGGCCGGTTTCGGCAGTGCCCTGGCCGGTGGCGATGTGCGGGATGTGCGCGTATGGGTCTTCGGCATGGCGGCGAGCGTGGGAGTCGGCGCCCCACTCGATGTGGATGAGGTGCGGAACTTTTTCGCGCCAGGTTTCGAGGGACTTTTGGTACTCGATGTAGAGACCGCTGTACCAGCCGGCCCAGATGCTGGGCGAGTAGACATCAGGGATGTCGGAGGCGAAGTCGCAGCGGCGGAAGCCGGTGACGCGCGTGGGGTCGAGCGAGTGCGCGAGGTCATGCATCTCCTGCATGAATTTGCGTATGGCGTCGCGGTTGAGGGTGGGGTATTCGTTGGGCCAGTCATCTTCGTTGCCGAGGCCCCAGATGAGGATACTGGGATGGTTGTAGTGCTGGTTGATCAAGTTCTCGAAGGCGTCCTTCGTCTGTTTCTGCCACTGCGCATCGCCGATGCCTTCTCGGCACCAGGTGGATTCTTCCCAGACGAGGATGCCGAGCTCGTCGCAGAGGTCTAGGACGAATTTGGTTTGCTGGTAGTGGGCGAGGCGGACGAAGTTGACCCCCATGGCCTTCATCAGTTCGAACTCTTTGCGGAGGAGGTCCTCGGGTTGAGCTGCGGCGAAGTGCGCGTGGTCCATGTGGCGCTGCGTTCCGTTGAGGAGAAGACGCTCGCCGTTGAGCTTGAAGGGACCGCGGGGGATCCATTCGGTGTGCTTGAGGCCGAAGCGTTCTGTGACGGTGTGTACTTGATTTACTCCTGCAGTACTGATGATTGCCGTGTAAAGGCGTGGCGATGATGGGGACCATAGTTCAGGATGTTCGATCGTAATCGGATCCTGTCCGAGAAACGTTTTGTCGAGAAGTTTCCTGCCGTTAGGATCGAGCAATGTAACTTCGTAACGATTGCCCTGTTGTGACTCACCTTGGTATTCATAACGCTTTGGTTTGATTTCTACCTTCGCCGGTCCATTGAGCAGTACATTCGTCGTGATCTTCACAGATTCAATACAAATTCCTGGCACTGTAACCAAATGCACCTTGCGATACAGCCCGCCGTAGAGCGAGAAGTCGCTCAGGTCAGACGGGCTGCGCTCGAGATCCCGCGAGTTATCCGTGAGCACGGTAAGAGCGACAGTGGCATCCGGTTGCTTGATCGCGCCTTTGATCGCCGGAGCCTTCAGCGCGTCAGTGATGTCGAAGACGAATTCGTCATAACCGCCGATGTGGGTGCCGATGAGTTGCGAGTTAATCCAGACGGTGGTGGTCTGGCCGGCGCCTTCGAAGTGGAGAAGGACGCGGCCGTTGTTGGCTGGGATAGTTGCGGGGATGGAGGTGTGGTACCAGCCCTGTCCGCGGTAGTAAGGGGTGTCGGGGTCGCAGGCGTCGTAGTGGTTGAAGCAGTGAGGGAGTGTGACCTTCTCCCACATCGCGATCTCGTCTCCGTGCCAGGCTTCCCAGGGGCCGGCGAGAGAGTCGCGGTAGTGGTCCCAGGCGTCGATGGTTTTGACCGTTGTGTCGTCGCCTGATTTTGCGGCGGCTTGCAGGAAGGGCCGGACGATGGAGGCCGAGAGAGGATGTGCGAGGGCAGCTGTGGCTGCGGCAGACTTGAGGAAATGACGGCGAGTGGGCATGAGTGAGTTAGTTCGTGGTTGGGAGGAATGATAGCTGATGGTGGCGAGGGCTGTCGTGGAAGTGGAGAAACAAGAGCCTTGAACGCAAAGGACGCGAAGGTTGAGAGGAAAGTTTCGCGAAGGTGATGCCACGGCAAAGAGCAAGAGCCGAACGCAATGTGCGCAATGTTTAAGGCGCAATGTTCGCGATGTTCATCGTTGCTTCGGCTGCTGTATGCTTTTGGCGTGAAACGGTTTGCATTTACACGGAAGCAGATAGCTTCCAACAAGACGCCGCGGCAGATCAACCGCAACCTGATCTTCAACCTGATTCGAATGCGGCAGCCTATTTCACGTGCCGATCTGGCGCGGGTTTCGGGGCTGCAGCGGTCGACGGTGTCGCTGATTGCCGAAGAGCTGATTCAAGGCAAGTGGGTTCTGGAGGGGCAGACGGGAAAGCTGCCACGGGGGCGGCGGCCGACGTTTCTGCAGTTGAACGACCAGCGCGCGGTGATTGCGCTGGATATTCATCCCAGCCAGACGACGGTGGCAGTCGTCGACCTGGGCGGCAGAGTAGTTGCGCAGAGCCTGGTAGTGCTGCCGGACGATCCGGGCAAGGCACTGAAGACCATCACCAGCGCGATTAAGAACATGATTGCCGCGAACAAGGACAAGTCGTTCGATGGGATTGGCATCAGCCTGCCGGGACGCGCCGACCCCGGGCACGAAAAACTGGTGTTTGCGCCCAACCTGCGCTGGCCGGCGCTGAGCATCAAGACGCAGATCGAGCGGGGGACGGGGCTGCGCGTGGAGATGGACAACGTGGCCAACGCCTGCGCCCTGAGTGAGGTGTGGTTCGGCGACAGCGACGGCCTGCATGACTTGGTGGTGGTGAATGTGGCGGAGGGAATCGGGACAGGGATCTTTGCCAACGGACAGCTGCTGCGCGGCGATGGCGGCATGGCCGGCGAGTTCGGGCATGTGCAACTGGACCCAGCGGGGCCGGAGTGTGCGTGCGGGCAGCGCGGCTGCTGGGAGATGATGGCGTCTAACCGCGCGGGCCTGCGCTACTACAGAGAGGGCGCGCCGAACCGCGGGATTCCGACTTTCGATGCGCTGCTGCGATTGGCACAGGCGAGCGACCCGGCGGCGCTGAAGGCGGTGCGCAAGATGGCGATGTTCCTGGGGCGAGGGATGAGGATGATTGCCTCCGCGCTGGCGCCTGCGGAGATCGTGGTGGTAGGCGACATTACAACGGCGTGGCACCTGGCCGGGCCGGTCGTAGAAGAAGAGATTCAGCGCAGCGCGCTGGCACGGCCACCGGTGCGGCCGGCCTACGAGGGCAATGCGGCACGGCTGAGAAGCGCGGTGGCGCTGGTGATGAATGAGAACAGTGAATAGTGATTAGTGAATAGTAAATAGTGTGTTTGCGTTAGCATGGGGGCGATGGCGAAAACAGAACAGCCAGAAGCTCTCGGTTTAAAAGATGGAGAGGGTGCGCCGCTGCGCAAGAAGCCGGCGACGCTATCCGATGTTGCACGCGAGGCAGGCGTGGTGGCGATGACCGCGTCGCGCGCAATCAATGGGACAGGCTATGTGAGCCAGGAGGTACGCGAGCGCGTGCACGCGGCTGCGCGCAAGCTGAACTACCGGCCGAACATGCTGGCGCGCTCGCTGAAGGGCCAGCGGCTGAAGGCAGTTGGGATCATGCTGCCGGACATTGCGAACCCATTTTCGGCGGAGCTGGTGGAAGGCATGAAGGACGTGCTGGAGCCGGAGGGATATACGCCCTTCATCGCGCTCGCCGGGCGCGGCGTGGACCACGAGCGTGAGGGGTTGCAATCGTTTGTCGACCATCGCGTGGATGGCCTGCTGGTGGCAACGCTGCGGACCGATATGGGCGACGAATTTCTGCGAGAACTCGGTGCGCAGGGCATTCCGATGGTGACAGTGGGTCGGGAGGTGAAGGGCATGCAGGTGGACTGCGTGACGGCCGACCACTGGCAGGGCGCCTTTGAATTGACGATGCATTTAATCGAGCTGGGACATAGATTGATTGGTTTTGTGGGCATAGCGGCGGCGGATGCTCCGGCGCTGCCTCGATACCAGGGATATCTCGCGGCGCTGGAAAAGGCAGGTTTGGCGGTGGGGCCGGAATATACAGTGGGGCCGGGACATGCTCCGTCGTTTGCAACACAGGACGATGGCTACGACGGGATGATGCGATTAGCCGAGCTGGTTGCGCCGCCGACTGCGGTGGTCGCGCGCAACGATTCCGCGGCCATCGGCGTGTTGCGCGCGGCGCATACGCTGGGGATGAAGGTGCCGGAGGATCTGTCGGTGGCAGGGTTCGACAATATTCCGCTGGCGGCATTCTGGACCCCAGCGCTGACGACGGTGGCGCAGCCGATCCGCGAGCAGGGAAAGCTGGCGGCGCGGACCCTGCTGGACAAGATAGAAGGAAAGTCGACTGGAGCGGGTGAGACGCGGACGATGGCGTGCGAGCTGGTGGTGCGGGAGTCGACGGGGAAGTGCAGTAAGAGGTGAGCAGTATGCAGCAAGCAGGGGTGGCTGTCTACAATTTGCTGCCTACTGCCTACTAACTAAACAAAATGCCACCGTTGATGTCGACGCAGGCGCCGTTGACGAAGCTGGATTGCGGGCCGGCGAGGTAGCTGACGAGGTCGGCGACTTCCGAGGCCTGGCCTTCGCGGCCAAGCGGAGTCATACCGGCGACTCGCTGGCGGACTTCAGGCTTGGTGAAGTCGTCGTGGAACTTGGTGGCGATCATGCCGGGGCAGACGGCGTTGACTCGGATGCGGCGCGGTGAGAGCTCTTTGGCGAGTCCGCGGGTCATGGACATCAGCGCGCCTTTGCTGGCTCCATAGGCGATGCCGCCGGGACCGCCACCATCGCGACCGGCCTGGGAGCTGACGTTGACGATGGTGGAGCCGTCAGCCATGAGCGGAAGCGCGGCCTGGGTCATGGCGAAGATGGACTTCACGTTGAGCGCGAAGACGTGGTCCCAGAAGGCGTCGTCCATCTCATCCATTTTCTTGCGAGCGACGAGGCCGCCGACGACGTTGACGAGAATATTGACGGGATTGTTGAAGTGAATGTGCGCGGCGACGGCGAAGGCGCGGACAGTGGCGGTGTCGAGCGCGTCGACCTGCTGCGCGAAGGGCGCGTGGCCGAGAGCGGTGATGGCCGCGATGGTCTCCGCGGGGTTAGAGCTGTTGTAGGTGAGCGCGACCTGCGCGCCACGGTGGGCGAGCGCGAGCGAGATAGCGGCGCCGATGTCGCGGCCTCCGCCAAAGACGAGGGCGACAGTGTTTTGGAGATCGTGGGTGAGGTTGTTGGACATGAAGAACTCCTGTGGTTGTTAGGTATTAGGTCTTAGGTGTTAGTTCGAGGCGGTGGATGGGGCCGGCGATGAGGAAGAGCAGAATTGCGGCGATTGGAGCGGCCGCGCCCGCGAGAGTGAGGACGAAGTTGTAGCCGAAGTGCGCGACCATCGAAGCTGTGAAGAGGATGAAGATGCCGGAGGCGATGCCGGCAGCCATGCCTCCCATTCCGGCAACGGTGCCGACGGCGTTGGTAGGGAAGAAATCCGACGGCAGGGTCTGCACATTGGAGATCCACATCTGAAAGCCGAAGAGGACGACGGCGATGCATTCGAGCGCGTGGGCGGTGGTGGCGGCGTGCGCGGCGAAGATGCCGAAGGGCATCATGCAGGCGGCTATACCGATAACGATCCAACGAGACGTGTTGACGGAGAAGCTGGCGCGGATGAGGCGGCCGGCGAGCCATCCGCCGAAGAGCGCGCCGGCGGCGGCGGCGAGATACGGCGCCCAGGCAGCGGCGCCGATGGCCTTGATGTCCAGATGGCGCGCGTCTTTGAGATATGTGGGAAGCCAGAGCATGTAGAGCCACCAGACGGGGTCGACGAGGAAGCGAGCGATGAGGATGGCCCAGACCTGACGGTGCTTGAGGAGTTGCAAGACGGGCGGAGCGGGGAGCCATGTCGATGAAGAATGGCCGAGTTCGATGAGTTCGCGCTCGGAGTCAGTGAGGCGCGGGTGTCTGTTGACTGGCTGGTAGACAGCGAGCCACGCAGCGAGCCAGAAGAAGCCGAGGGCTCCGATGACCATGAAGGTTTTGCGCCAGCCGAGCAGCGGGTCGAGCCAGCGCGCGACGAGCAGTGGAGCGAGGACGCCGCCCATGGACGCTCCGCAGTTGAAGATGGCCATGCCGGTGGCGCGCTCGCGCTGCGGGAACCATTCGGCGATGACTTTGGCGGCGCCGGGCCAGTTGCCGGCTTCGCCGAGTCCGAGGAAGAAAGAGCAGACGGCGAAGGATGCGTAGCCGACGATGAAGCCGTGGGCCATTGCGGCGATGCACCAGACAAAGACGGAGACGGTAAAGCCGATGCGCGCGCCGAAGCGGTCGTAAAGTCGGCCGGAGATGGCTTGAGAAAGCGTGTAAGCGAAGAGCAGTATGGTGGCGACGTTGCCGTAGAGCGCGCGGGTGATGCCGAGTTTGGGGCCGAAGTCGGTGACCAGCAGGCCGACGGAGGAGCGGTCGATGTAGTTAATGCAGGTGATGATGCAGATGAGGGCGATGATGTACCAGCGGCGGCCGTGGATCCGGGCTTTTCCAGCGTGCATGGGGTGTGGTAGTGTCATCGGGTGCTAACGATAACACATAAGGCAGGGATTAGGGCCAAGGGAAAAGCGAAGGCAAGAGCAAAAGATTTGAACGCAAAGGGCGCGAAGTTGAAAAGCAAGTTTCGCGAAGGAAGACGGAGAGAAGAAGTTGAGGGTTGAGATGCGACGGAATGGGTTGATGGGCGCGGCGATTCTGGCTGTGGGAATGCTGACGGTTGGTGCGCAGGGATTGTGGGCGCAGGATGCACATGAGTCGCTGGGGCCGAAGGACAAGAAGAATGCCAAGGGGCCGGCGCCGTTGGCTCAGCTGGAGGCGAGCGTGATTGCCAAGCCGAAGCCGGAGCTGATGGGCGTGCATCCGCGGGTGTACTTCACGGCGGCGGAGCTGGCGGCATTGAAGCTGAAGGTGCACGGCGTGGACAAGGTGGAATGGGCGAAGGTGCTGACGGATATCCGCGCAACGAAGGTGCCGGCGCCACCGCCTCCTGCGGAACTGCGACGGGCGCAGAACGAAGTTGCCATGGGGATTGTCGAAGCGGCGTTCGCTTACAAGATGGAGGGCGATCCGAAGTACCTGGACGCTGCGAAGAAATACATGGACGCCGCAGTGAGCTATGACGTGTGGGGCTACAGCTTCAACAAGCCGAACATCGATCTGGCGGCCGGACATCTGCTGTATGGGCTGGGCATGGGCTATGACCTGCTTTACGACGACCTGACAGCGGCGGAGCGCGACAAGTATCGTGCGAAGATCGCGAAGCAGGGCCATCTGATGTACGAGATGTGGAAGAGCAAGCCGGGGCGGACGATTGCCTACAGCCAGAACCATACGTTCATTCCGATGGCCGGGCTGGGAATTGCGGCGTATGCGGTGTATGGCGAGGTGCCCGAGGCGGCGGAGTGGGCCAGGGTTTCGCGGGCGATTTTTGATCGCGTGCTGGAGACGTACTCGCACGATGGGTACTACTACGAGGGCTATGAGTACTGGATTTTCGCGACGCCGTGGCTGATTCACTACATGGACGCGCAGAAGCATGTCACAGGCGAAGACTTGTTCGACCGGCCAGGGATGCGCAAGATGCATCTGTATGCGGCGCATGCGCTGCTGCCGGGCGGCGATGAGTCGTTCGACTTTGGCGATGTGTATGACGGGCCGATCACGCGAGCGAAACAGGGTGAGGATTATGACCGATCTCATCCGGGCGGACATTACCTGACGAATTACAACCTGCTGTATGACTTGGCGAAAGAATTTCACGATCCCGAGATACAGGGCGTGGCTGACTGGATGAAGAACACGCTGCACCAGGCGAACGCCGAAGAGTGGTGGAGTGTCGTTTGGCGCGACGAGAAGCTGGCGAGCACTCCAATTACGAAGCTGGCGCCAATGCACCGGTTCGCGGATGCGGATGTGGTGTTCTGGAGGACAGACTGGGGCGCGAATGCGACGGCGGTAGCATTCAAATGCGGACCACCGGAGGGGCATGAGACGACAGAGCTTATCAAGAAATATCCGGACTGGCATTTGGAGGATGGGCATGTACACCCGGATGTGAACAGCTTCATCCTGTATGCGAAGGGCGCGTACCTGACGGGCGACTCGGGCTATGCGGGGACTCCGAAGACGATTGAGCACAATACGCTGCTGGTGGATGGGCACGGGCAGGGCGCGGAGGGAACGCACGATGTATGGGGCGGAATCCCGTATGCGCAGCTGAATACCGCGCGGCTGGTGAGCGTGACGATGGATGCGAAGGGCTTTGAGTTTACCGGCGAGGGAGCAGGAGTGTACGTGGCGTCGCTGGGATTGACGAAGTTTCAGCGGACGCTGAAGTACGCGAATGGGAAGCTGACTGTGACGGATGCCATCGAAAGCTCAACGCCGCATGTGTATTTGGAGGCGATGCACTCGGACACGACGATTGCTGAGCAGGGAAACGGATTTGTATTTGGAGCGCAGGCGCCGCAGTTGCATTTGACTTTGCTGGAGCCGAAAGGTGCGGTTACGAAGATTGAGAGCAACGTAGTGATGGGACCGGGAAAACCGGGCAGCGTGGACAAGGGAACGCTGGAGGCTCGCGGCGAGAGATTGTTGGAGTCGACCAAAAGCCCGACAACGATGACGACCTTTGCCTGGGAGACGATGTTCTAAGGCCTGTGCGGCAGGGAAGCGAGAAGTTTTGTCAGCGATGATCGTGGATGGATATAATCCGCTGCGGCAAGCACCCATTTGTAGATTGCAGGCGAAACGATTTATGTGGGCTGCAAGGCATGCGAATTTTGTCCAAAGAGCAAACTAAAAGCAAAGCGATTCGCCGAGTCACTGGTACGAAAGGAAGAAAGATGACGATGTTGCGGAAGCAGAGACGAATGACTTTTTTTCTGATCCTGACGGCGGCGCTATCGCTCGGTCTATGGGGCGGGACCGCCTGGGCGCAGCAGGTGGATCGCGCGAATGTGGGCGACTCGCCCGATAACCCCGGGCCGCTGGCCACGGATGTGTCTCCGGCGCTGACCCACGCGGCGATTCGCCACGCGGCGAAGAAGGTTGCAGACTGGCAGCTGGCGCAATCGGAATCGACATTTAACCAGCAGTGGACATACGCGGCGTTGTACGACGGCTTCCTGGCGGCGTCGAAGCTCACTGGCGATGCGAAGTACCACGACGCAATGGTGAAGATGGGCACGAAGTTCGACTGGAAGCTGCTGAACAAACGCTTCCCGCACGCGGACGATATGGCCATTGGACAGAGCTATATGGACCTGGCGATGGCCGACCGCAAGCCGGACTATACGCTGGATACCAAGGCCAACTTGGACCGGCTGATTGTGCGTCCTGATGACCCGAGCAAGCTGCTGTGGTGGTGGTGCGATGCGCTCTTTATGGCGCCTCCGGTGCTTGCGCGGATGTATACCGCGACCGGTGATAAGAAGTACCTGGACTACATGGACAAGGAGTGGTGGGAGACTTCGGCGAGCCTTTACAACCCGCAATACCATCTCTACTGGCGCGACGGCAGTTATTTTTCGCAGAAGCAGAAGAACGGCAAGCCGATCTTCTGGTCGCGCGGCAACGGATGGGTCATGGGCGCTTTCGTGAAGGTGCTGGAGAAGATGCCTAAGGACTATCCTTCACGGCCGAAATACATTGCACAGTACAAGGAGATGGCCGACGAGATCGCGTCGATCCAGGGTAGCGATGGGTCGTGGCGCACGGGCTTGCTGGCTCCGGAGGAATATGATCTTCCGGAAAACTCCGGATCCGCTTTCTTTGCCTATTCGCTGGCCTGGGGAATCAATCAAGGGATTCTGGACAGGAAGAAGTTTGAGCCGGTTGTTCAAAAGGCGTGGGCTGGGTTGATATCGCACATTTATGCCGACGGGCGCCTGGGGTGCATTCAGCCTATTGGAGCGGCGCCGGGACCGTTCAAGCCTTCCTCCAGCTATGTGTTCGGAGTCGGTGGGTTCCTGCTCGCGGCTTCTGAAGTGGACAAGCTGGCAGCGAAGTAAGCAGCGAGCATTAGCCAATGAAACGTGTCGGCGTGCGGCTTGCGGTGGCATTCGTTCGTACCTAGGTTATCGTTTGTAATGAGGAGCGAGTGCGATGAAGCAGATTCTGGTTTTAGGGCTGGCGATGGTGGGCATGTGCGCGTGCAGTCTGCAAGCACAGGATACGCGTACAGTGACGGAGCCGGTGATCCCACCGGCGTGCGCGACGCTGGATGCAGAGTTGACCATTGCGGGCGCGGGGCATAGCGGTGCTGCGCTGGCGGCCGCCGACGAAGGCAAACTGGACACGGAGCGGATCCAGAAGGCGATCGACCAGTGTGGCAAAGGCAAGGGAGTGCTATTGCGCGCCGTACCTGCAAGCGCAAAAGGGGGCGTGGCGAATGCGTTCCTGAGCGGGCCGCTGGAGTTGCGCGAGGGCGTGACACTGATCGTGGACAAGGGGACAACCCTGTTTGCGTCGCGCGATCCGAAGGTTTTTGAGACCGCTCCGGGAAGCTGCGGGATCGTCGACAACAAGCGCGGCGGATGCAAGCCGCTCATTCACGTGGCGCACGCGAAGGATGCCGGCGTGATGGGCGATGGCACGATTGACGGGCGCGGCGGCGACAAGATGCTTGGCAAGGACGTCAGCTGGTGGGACCTGGCCGAGCAGGCGAGAGCGGGCGGCGACCAGGAGACGTTTCGGCTGATTGTCGCCGATGGTTCGGGCAACTTTACGATCTATCGGATCACGCTCAAGAACTCGCCCAACTTTCACGTGACCTACGGGCACGGCGACGGATTTACCGTGTGGGGATTGAAGATTGACACTCCGCAGCGGATGGCGCGCAACACAGATGGCGTGGACCCCGGCAACGGGTCCAAAAACATCACCATCACGCACAGCTTTCTGCGGGAGGGCGACGATAACGTGGCGCTGAAGGGCGGAGCCGGCGGCATTACCAATGTGAGCATCGTGCACAACCATTTTTACTGGGGTCACGGAATGTCGATTGGCAGCGAGACCAACGGCGGCGTGAGCAATATCTATGTGAGCGACCTCTCGCTCGACGGACCGGACAACGGTATCCGCATCAAGTCCAACGGCTCGCGCGGCGGCCTGACGCATGAAGTGGTGTATGACGATGTGTGCGTTCGCAACTCGCCCAACCCGATCACACTGGACACGGGATATACGGCGGCAGGAACGCCGAAGGGAGATTCTCCGCCGACGATGAGGGACGTAACGCTGCACGACGTGCGCGTCTCCGGCGGCGGCAAGTTTTCCTTCAACGGATATGACAAGGAGCACCGCGTGGGCGTGAACCTGGATAACGTGCTCATCACGGATGCAGTCGCTTACAAGTATTCGATCAACCACGCGGACATCCACCTTGGTCCGGGGCCGGTGAACCTGCAGTTCCCTGGGGGCGAGGACTCCACCCTCACTGGGAAGCCGGGCACAGGCACCGCAGCCAGTTGTGCGGAGAAATTCGTTCCGTTTCCGGCTATGTGAGGCACACCGCCGCCTTGGGATGCAGGTTGCGCATCTGATAGGGTGTGTTGCTGGCAAAAAGTCGAATTCAGACGAACTCCATGGAATTTCACATCAATCGCGAGCTCCGTGAACGGCTGGGAGTTGACGACCAACTGTTTAGCTATACGGGCAATGTCGTGTTCGCCAATGTGACAGCGTGCCGGGTGCTGGCGCAGAAGATGAATGAGGCGCGCGGGGCGGGGAATGATCCCGCGAAGATCGTCAACGCGGGCGCGCTGTTTGCAATGGGGCTGATCGATGAGCTGAACCATGCGCTGGTGGAGCGCTATCGTAAAGAAATCGACCCGAATGTCCTGAAGGACGCGATGAAGTGGTTTGCCGCGCACGCCCGGCAAGATGACGTAGAGCGGATGATCCGCACGTTCGCCGAGCAGTTCCCAAACGTGGCTGTGTATCGTGGCGAGACCACGGTGGATGAGTGGTTACGCGCAACTACCGATGGCCTGTCGAATCGTGAGGCGGCCGTGGAAGAGATGCTGATGCTGTGGCTGGCCAACAGCAATCCGGCGTTCAAGCCCTTCCAGGAATTATTTAAAGACACAGCGTTGAAGCAGAAGACGGTTTACCAGAACGCGACGACGACGCTGCCGGAATATTTTGCGACGCGGCCTCCGCTGGATCCGGAGATAGGCAGCCTGCTGGATGTTCTGCGCGCGCCATTTACAGCTTCACCGGATTCTCTAACGGGGCAGTTGGAATTCATCCGTGAAAAATGGGCGCCATATATTGGTGATGAACTAAAGCGGGTTTTGCTGGCGATTGATGTAGTGCGCGAGGAAGACATCGCGATCTGGCTGCGGTTTCATCCGCCGGGGCCTGACTGGCACCGGCACGGAGAGCCGGGGCACGGCAATCAGGGGTTCGTCGGCGACGAGTATATCGGCTTCGAAGATGAGTGGATCACCGACGCGCACGGGCGGCGGCGCAGGCGCTACGCGCACGATTACCAGGCGCCGCTTCAGGAGTACGAAGCCTTCAGCGCCGACCAGGCGTGGATGCCGAACGTCGTGCTGATGGCCAAGAGCACCTACGTCTGGCTAGAGCAGCTTTCGAAGAAATACAAGTGGCATATTCACCGGCTGGACCAGGTTCCAGACGAAGAGCTGCGGCTGCTGGCGGAGCGCGGCATCACGGGACTGTGGTTGATTGGCTTGTGGGAGCGCAGTGTGGCTTCGCGCACGATTAAGCGGCTGCGCGGAGGTTATGATGCGGTGGCTTCTGCATACTCGTTGAAGGAGTATCAGATTGCCGAAGACCTGGGCGGCAACCATGCGTATGAGAATCTACGCGACCGTGCGTCCGCGTTTGGGCTGCGGCTGGCGAGCGATATGGTGCCCAACCACATGGGCATCGATTCGCCGTGGGTGATCGAGCATCCCGACTGGTTTATTTCGCGGTGGGAGAGCCCGTTCCCGGCCTATAGCTTTAATGGACCGGATCTCTCGGCCGATAGCCGCGTCGAGATAAAAATTGACGACCACTACTACGACCAGAGCGATGCGGCGGTCGCGTTCCGCGTGCGTTATCACGGCGATGGGTCGACGCGCTACATCTACCACGGCAACGATGGGACGACCTTCGCGTGGAATGATACGGCGCAGCTGGACTATACGAAGGCCTATGTGCGCGAGCATGTAATTCAGGTGATTTTGCATGTCGCGCGGCTGTTTCCGATCATTCGCTTTGATGCAGCGATGGTGCTGGCCAAGCGGCATGTGCAGCGCCTTTGGTTCCCCCTGCCGGGTGCAGGCGGATCGATTCCTTCGCGCGCGGAAAATGCGATGTCGCAGGAGGATTTCGATGCGCTGATGCCTCACGAGTTCTGGCGCGAAGTGGTGGACCGCGTGGCGGTGGAGGTGCCGGGAACACTGCTACTGGCGGAGGCCTTCTGGCTGCTGGAGAGCTATTTTGTGCGCACGCTGGGGATGCATCGCGTATACAACTCGGCGTTTATGAACATGCTGCGCGATGAAGAGAACGCGAAATATCGCAGCTATTTGAAGAAGACGATCGAGTTCGACCCCGACATCCTGAAGCGCTATGTGAACTTTATGTCGAACCCGGATGAGCGCACGGCGATCGACCAGTTCGGGTCCGAGGACAAATATTTCGGCGTGTGCACGCTGCTGGCCACGCTGCCCGGGCTGCCGATGTTCGGGCATGGCCAGATTGAGGGCTACACCGAGCGCTATGGCATGGAGTTCAAGCAGGCCAAGCTGGATGAGTGGCCGAACGAGCACCTCGTCGCGCGCCACATGCGCGAGATTGCGCCGCTGCTGAAACGGCGCTACATCTTCGCGGAGAGCTGGAACTTTGCGATGTATGACTTCTGGACCGGCTACGGCACGGTGAACGAGAACGTGTTTGCGTACTCCAACCGGCTGCACGGCGACCGGTCGATTGTTCTCTACAACAATGCTTACGTGAGTACACAGGGAACGATCCATGTATCGGCCGCTTCAATGGACAAAGGCAGCGGAGAGCTGCGGCAGCGAAGCCTGACGGATGCCTTGGACATCCCGATGGACGATGAGTTGATCGTGGTGTATCGCGATGCGTCGCGGGCCCTCGAGTATCTGAAGCGCGCTGGAGATTTTCATCGCAACGGTCTGTCGATGGAGTTGCGCGGCTATCAATATGCGGTGCTGCTGGACTGGCGCGAGTTCCGGCATTCGACGGAGTGGCCATGGGGCGAGCTGTGCGACCAGCTGCACGGCGCGGGCGTTCCTAACGCTGACGAAGCACTGTGGAAGTTGCGTCTGCGGCCTGTGCACCAGGCGCTGCGGCGAGCGATTGAGCTGGGCATGAAGCAGTTGGAGTCTCAGCGCGATTCTGCTGGCGGTGCCTTGAAGCCGGGCGAGTTTTTTAGCGCCTGCGAGGAATTCTTCGCGCACGCGCGTAAGGCCCTAAACATAGAGCCATTGGATGCAGTGCAAATTGATCACGATGAAGTTGCGGGTTTGCTGCGTCGCGCGACAGCACTTACTGCGGCGGAGTTGGCAAAGGGAAGCGCGCCGGTGGCGGCATGGCTTGTACTGCAGGAACTGACCCCTGAGGCTTTCGATCAGCTATTGCTGCGGCCCGGCCTGGCAGAGAGCTTTGCGGAAATGGGGTTCCACGGTGAAGATGCCTGGCGCGCGGCGGCGCGGATGCGGCTGCTCTTGTCTTTTGCGGAACGGGAAGAAGACGAAGAAGACGTGCTCCATTCACGCGAATTCTGGGACGATATAGACGTGCGCTGGCTGACGAGCGTAAATGAAGCACAGGGCAAAACCTACTTCAACAAGGAAGCGTTTGTAGAACTGGCCGTGTGGATGCAGGTGCCCGCGCTGCTGGAGGGCAAACTGAGTGCGGCGCAGGTAGCGGAGAAATTGAACGCACTCAGCACCGAAGCCAAGGTCGCTGGCTATGAGCCGGGGAAGTTTCTGAACGAGAAGATGGCCGAAGAAATCGCAGCGGAGACCGTCGAGCACGAGGCTGATGTCGATGCTGTGGAAGCCGAGATTGAGAACGCCGCCGAAAAAATCGAAGAAAAGGATGAGGCGCCGCTGGCTCCCAGTAATTAGGCCGTTTACCTGTACAGCAGGATGGGCGCGCAGGCGGCTCTGAACTGCGCGAGCGTGGGTTGCCACATAGCCGCTATGGTGCGTGGGTCGTCGCCGCGCGCGATGGCATCGACCGTGGCGCGGTTGGCGACGAGGGGCATCGATCTTTCGAGATTGAACTGCGTGGGATAGAGGCGGTGGAGCACGGAGAGAATTTCGATGCCGAGCTCGGGGGTATCGAGTGCAACCGGATCGGTGGCATTCACGCGGACAGCTTCAATCGTCTGGCCGTGGAAGGGGTAGTGGTTGGCGTCTTCGACGATGGCTTCGCGCGTGGGCGTGAAGGTGACGCCGGGGATGTGACGAGCGTTGAGTGCCGTGACGACATCCGAAGCTTTGAACCAGGCAGGTAGTTTTTCGGTGCTGCCGGCGCCGAAGAAGCTGAAGGGATGCGCGGTACCTCGGCCGACGGAGATGTTGGAGAATTCGATGAGGCCGATTGCGGGATAGAGAATGGCGGCGGCGGGAGAGCGCAGATTGGGGCTGGGGTTGACCCAGGGAAGGCCGGTGTCGGCCCAGAACATGCTGCGCTTCCAGTTCTGCATCAGCACGATGGCGAGATGCGCGTCGAGATGCTTGCTGACGACGATGTAGCTGGCAAGTTCGCCGAAGGTGAGGCCGTGGCGCACGGGGAGCTGCGTGTAGGCGACATAGGATTCGCGTCCGGGATCGACAATGGGCCCCTGAGCGGCAAGGCCGCCGACGGGATTGGGGTGGTCGAGCACGACGATTTGGAGCGGGTGATGGAACTCGGTCTGCTCGCGCGCGGCGGCCTCAAGGAAATATCCGAGGACGGATTCGTAGGTCCAGAAATGCACGCCGGCGTCCTGCAGGTCGATCACCACACCGTCGAGGTCCTTGAGTTGGTCGTGCGAAGGTCGCTTGTCGGAATCTTTAGGGCCGTAGAGTGATATGACGGGAAGATGCGTAGTGGGATCGGTGGTACTGGCGACGTTGTTTTGGTCGAGCGTGGCAGTGAGGCCGTGCTCGGGAGTGAAGATGGTTGTTAGGTGTTGGTTGTTAGTTGTTAGGGAAGACAGAACGTCTATGGTGCGGTGACCTGCGGAGTCGAGGCCGTTTTGGTTAGTGAGGACAGCGATGTGGTGCAGGCCGTTGAGCGCGGCAAAGTGGGTAGATTCGAGGACGTCGATGCCGGTGAGAACTTTTTTTGTTGCAACGGCTCTGTCAATACGGCTGGCGAGTTCTTTCTGTGAGTCCTCGCTAAGGATGCAGGCTGATGAGCAGGTTTGTGATGTTGCGGGACGTAATGATGTTGTCAGTCCGAGCGCCAGCGCCGCCGCTGTCGCCACTTCTCCGCGCAATGTTGAAATAGGTGGATTGCCGCGCGGATGAATGGCGTTGGCGAGCAGCACGACGTAGGTGTCGCTGGCGGGATCCATCCACAGCGTGGTGCCGGTGAAGCCGGTGTGGCCGAAGCTGCCGATGGGGAAGATACGACCGCGCGGCTTGGAGAAGGCGGTATCGATGTCCCAGCCGAAGCCGCGGAGGTCTTTACCTTTGACGGCGGGATACTCCGGTGCGAGGAGTGGTGCTGCGAGACTTTTTTCTCCGGCGGCGATCTCGTGCTGCTCGGCGGTGTTTGCTGCGGCGAGGTCGCCGGGTGCGCGGCCGGGTTCTTCGGGTTGTGTCATCAGTTGCAGCGTGGATTGCTTGAGCGGAAATGGGCCATTGTTGTGCAGAAGTTTTTCGAGCAGCGCTGAGGCGAAGAGAGAGATGTCATGTGGAGTGGAAAAGACTCCGGCGTGGCCTGCGACTCCGCCCATGCGGCGCGTGGTGGGGTCGTGCACGGTGCCGCGGAGAAGATGGTCGTAGTTGGGGTTGGTCGCGGCGGTGGCTTCGTTGTCGTGGGCGGTGGGGGCGATGCGTGCAACCAGTAGGGCTGGTGGCCATGAACCGGGTCTATCGCATTCGACGAGTGCGACGCCTTTGGCGTCAGTAATTCGCGTCCCGCCAGCCCTGGAGTACGGCGGGAATTCGGAACTCAAACCGCAAGCTCGATCAATTGGAAGATAACGCGTGTCACGCATTCCCATGGGTTGAAAGATATGCTCGCGAGCATAGATGTCCTCGGTCTCGCCGCTAAGGGTCTCGATAAGGTAGCCGAGCAGGATGAAGTTGATGTCGGAGTAAACGAACTTTGCGCCCGGAGTTCCTGCGAGTGGCGTGATGAGCGCGCGGTGAATGCCTTCGGCGCGGTCGGGTGCGGCAAGTCCCCAGGCGTCTTTGAGGTCGACGTCGGGAGCTTCTCCTGAGAAGTGCGTGAGCAGCATGCGCAGCGTGACGCGGGTGCGCTGCGCATCGTGCGTGGGGTTGAAGGCGGGAAGATATTTTTCGATGGGGTCATCGAAGCTCGTGATTTTTCCGGCTTCGTAGAGCTGCATGATGGAGGTCGCCGTAGCGAGATCTTTGGTTAGGGAGGCCATGTCGAAGATGGTGTCCTCGGTCATAGGTTCGGCAGGTGAGGGTTGGCCGTCGAGACCGGGCTCTCCGGCGAGCTTGCGGTTGCCGTAGGCGTGGTGGAAGACAACTTGATTGTTGTGTCCGATGACGACGACGGCGCCGGGGAGTTTGTGCGCAGCGATGGCATCGTTGATGAGCTGGGAGACCTGAGTGAAGTCGGGTGCGGGCTTAGTGGTTTGTGCGCGGGCTGAGAAGCAGATTCCCTGCGGGAATGACAGCAAGAAAAGCAAGAGCAATGACGCTGTGATGGCAGTTTTGTGCGCTTGCTTGCGGAAGACGAGGCTGGCGAGTGCGCCGATGGCAAAGGTCACGAAGGCTCCGATGAGGACGTACCAGGTATAGGCGATGTGTGGGATGGTGAGCGGTCCAAGGTGCATGGGGAATGTTCCTTGCCAGAGCCAGAGGTTGAGAGCGAAGCCGCAGATCATGCCGATGATGGCGCCGGTCTGCGTGGCGAATTTGGTGAGCGTGCCGAGCAGGAAGACCCCGAGCAGGCAGCCGTAGGCGACCGACGCGATGCTGAGGCCGATTTCGACGACATGGCCTTTGCCGCCGGCGTGGATGCTGTAAACCGCGATGGCGAAAAGAGCGATGGCCCAGACTGCGGTGGAGGATTTGCTGATGAGCGAGCGTTCGCGGTCGTCGGCGTGAGGGCGAAGGTGCATGTAGAAGTCGACGACCGTGGTAGAGGAGAGTGAGTTGAGCGCTGCGGAAAGATTGGACATGGCGGCGGCGAGAATGGCGGCGACGAGCAGCCCGGCGATGCCAATGGGGAGTTCGCGCACGATGAAGGTAGGGAAGATGCGGTCGGGAGACAAGGGTCCAGGGCCCAGGGTCCAGGGCCCAGAAGGCTCGTAAAACACCCACAAGCCAACGCCGATCAAAAGGAAAAACGCGAACTGGATGAAGATGACGACGCCTGAGCTGAGCAGCGCCAGGCGCGATTCGCGCAAATTGCGTGCGGCCAGAAGGCGCTGCACCATCAGCTGGTCCGTGCCGTGCGAGGCCATGGTGAGAAACGTTCCGCCCAGCACCCCCGCCCAGAAGGTGTATGTGGTTGTGAGATTCAGCGTGAAGTCGAACATGTGAAATTTTCCGGCAGCAGCAGCGACGGTATGGATGTGCTGCCAGCCGCCGGGGATGTGATGGCCCAGGCTCCACAGCGCGACGACGGTGCCGCCGATGTAAATGGCCATCTGCACAACGTCGGTCCAAACGACCGCAGCCATGCCACCTTCAAACGTGTAGAGCAGAGTGAGTGCAGAGATGATGGCAATCGACAAAACATCTCCCGTGCCGACGGCGATAGCGACCACGATGGAGACGGCGAAGACGCGCACGCCCTCCGCCGCAGCTCGCGTCACCAGGAAGAGGCCCGCGGTGACCTTGTGCAGCGCAGGACCGAAACGCTGGTCGATGAGCTGATAGGCGGTGAGCATTTGCCCAGCGAAATAGCGCGGCAGAAAAAGCGCGGAGACGACGACTCGCCCCAGCATGTACCCGAGCACAATCTGCAGGAAGCCGAAGTCTCCTGCAAAGGCGACGCCGGGGATGGAGATGATGGTGAGCGTGGAGGTTTCCGCGGAGACGATGGAGAGTGCTATGGCCCACCAGGGGATGGTGTTGTTGGCGAGGAAGTAGCTCTTGAGCGATTTGTCGGCTGCGCCGACGCCACGGCGCTTGCGGAAGCTGAGGCCGAAGAGCGTGATACCGATGAGATAGATGGCAACTAGGGCGAGATCGAAAGGGCGCAGACGCGAGGGGCCGGCAGCCAGCGCAAGCAGTGCGAGGTCGGCGATGCGGCTCGGCAAGCGGTTCTCCTTATCTGACAACTATCGTTTTTGCTACATGGCTATCGCGCGGCGCGGTTGCAGGTTATGATATCGGGCTTGGCATGCAATTGGCTTAGTTGCTGTGGGAAGTGCGGAGTGCGATGGCGATTTATGTAGCGCTGGATGCAGGTGGAACCAAGACGCAGTGCTGGGTTGCCGACGAGACGCGGGTGCTGGGCCGGGCTACGGGTGCCACCGTGAAGGTCATGATGGCCGGCGAAGAACTCGCGGCTGCCCGGCTGCGCGACGTGGTCTTTGAAGCTACAAGCAAAGCGGGCATTGATACGCAGAGCGTGAAGCGGACCTGCATGGGGCTGGCCGGAATCAGCAGCGAGAGCACGCGAGCCTGGGCGGAGCGGACTCTACGCGGGTTCGTGAGCGGAGAGCTTGACCTCTGCGGCGACGAGGAGATTGCGCTGGATGCGGCCTTCCGCGGCGGCCCCGGCTTGCTGGTGGTCGCTGGAACCGGATCGAATGTGGCGGGGCGGTGCTCGAACGGGGCGATGGTGAGCGCCGGTGGATGGGGGCCGGTGATCGGCGATGAAGGGTCGGGGACATGGATTGGCCTGGAGGCGATTCGCGCCGGGCTGCGCGCCCATGACCGCGGCGTGGCGACGTGCCTGCTGCGCGAGATCGAGGTGCATTGGGACCTGGAAGACATGGGCGAGCTGATCGCGAAGGCGAATGAACGCTCGCGGCCGGACTTTGCCGAGTTGGCGATGGTGGTGGCGCGCTGCGCTGAGGATGGCGACGCGCTCGCTATGAGCGTGTTAGACCGCGCCGGAGCGGAACTAGCCGAGCAGGTGAGCCTCGCGGCTAGCAAAATGCGTGCGGCGGGATGTGCCGCGAACGATGCGAAGCAAGTGGCCTTCACCGGAAGCGTGTTGGAGAAGATTGCGCGCGTGCGGCGGTCGATGGAGGAACATCTTCGGACGAGCCTGCATGATGTGGAGGTGGCGCAGCAGCCGGTGGAGCCGATGGAAGGCGCGCTGTGGAGAGCGAGAGACAGGGATTAGGGGTTAGGGATTAGAAACTGCGTGGCCGCGAATGTAGGTCGCAGTCAGTCGATTGTTCGCGTCGAAGCAATTCAGGTTAGTCGGCGAACCGGGCGCGAGCTGGGTGAGTGTGGGCATGCCGAGCATCGCTGCAGGATTGTGCGAGGCAAGGTGCGTGGCGTCTCCGAGCGAGGCTGCAGTAAACGCCTGCAAGTTGGCGACGGCACGGTCCAGCGTGAGCACGGAGCCGGCGAGAGTCTGCTTGCCGGCCGCAAGGTCTGCGGCAAGCTGTGCAACTCCGTTGGCAACGGTGACGCCGAGCTGGCCAAGCTTGTAGTCGCCATCCGGCATGCCTGTGGCGGAGATGGAGTCGCTCACCAATATGGCGCGCGTGGCAGTCTTGGAACGCAGCCAGAGGCGGACCAACGGCGCAGCGACATGCACACCGTCGCAGATGAGTTCGGCGAAGAGGCGATGGTCGTCGAGTACTGTGCCGAGAATGCCGGGCTCGCGGTGGTTGAGCGGGCGCATGGCGTTGAACGTATGCGTCGCGCTGGTCGCGCCCGCGTCAATCGCGGCGAGTGTTTCCGCAGCCGTGGCGTTTGAGTGGCCGACAGAGATACGCACGCCGAGCGATGTTGCGTGGCGGATAAGCTCGGGCGCCGCGGAGGATGGGCGCGAAGGAATTGCATGCGGCTCCGGCGCGATGGTGACGAGCTTGATGTGGCCGCGGGCGGCGGCCTGGAAGCGGTCAAAGAGCTCGATGCTGGGCGGCTGCAGCAGGTCGGGCGAGTGCACACCGCGCTTGGCGTGGGAGAGAAACGGACCTTCCAAGTGGATTCCAACGGGCTGCGCTTCGCCGGGTTGCGGTGAGGCTTCGATCGCGTTGGCGAGCGCTTCCAATGCACGTAGCGTTGCGTCGATGGGCGCGGTAACGGTTGTCGGCAGATAATGCGCGAGGCCGTGCGTGGCGAGAAAGCGCTGCATCTCACTCAGGCCTGTGGGCGTGGCGGACATCACGTCGTGGTTGCGCGCGCCGTGCGTGTGGATGTCGAAGAAGGCTGCGGTGAGCGTGCCGGTCTCGTGAGCCAGCGACTTCGGGTCCGATGAGATCGCGGCGATGGTTCCGTCCGCGGCGATCTCGATGACAGGGAAGTCGAGTGTGGCTTCGTGCGTTATCAGGCGGCGAGCTGTGAGTATCTGCTTCATTGAATCGCTATTTGAGATCCGGGCGGCGGCGCAGGAATTCCGAGATCGGATGCGGGTGGAAGTGTGTGCGAATCGCTCCATTGGTGCTGTGCGCCGCGGACCTTGTCGATGCGCGCCTGCCAGGTGTCGATCGTGTAGTCGAAGTGCTCCAAAATGGGGCGCAGGTTCGCGGGCCGATAGCTGCGCAGCCATTGCTGCTCATACATGTCGCGGAGCTGAGAGTAGCCGTAGGTCAAATCTTGCAGCCGGCCGTTGACTCCGTTGATGTCCGAGAGCAGCGAGGAAACTCCGGGGTGAATTTTGCGCGATGCCGGTGAAAGTGCCGTGCTCTGCGCGCGGGCGTAGCCGGTGGCCATTTCATCGCACACCTGGAACTTGAGGCCGAGGAAGTCGATGCGGCGCGCGCCAAAGTCCATAGCTTCTATGGCATCAGCTTCGCGCAGGTTGGGATTGGCGAGACGCGCCTGCTGGATGAGTTCGATGGCGCGCTCGGCGTGCAGGCGCAGCGGTGTGAGGAACGGGCGCATGCGCGCTGCCATGGTCTGGCCATCGCGTGACCAGGGGTCGAGCCAGAAGAGGCCGTCGGTGCCTTCGCTGTTGGTGCCGAGCTTGTTGTCATGCAGCAGCGACATTGCGGCGGTGAGCTCGTTCTGTGCCTGGTTGAGCAGCCCACTCGCATCGCCGTGGAAGACTTGCGCGTAGCTCTGCTGGAAGGCAGGGATCGAGCTGGTTCCCGGCTGCCATGCAGCGGCTGCGCCAAAGAGGATTCCGTACCAGTTCATGTTGGCCAGCGATTCGCCATCGTCATCCCACAGCGTGTTGAGCTGGCCGGTGGCGCCAAACTGCTGGCCATCGCGTGTGAACTCCTGGATGTCGTCGAGTGCCTGCTGCTGGTTGGGCCAGATTTGGCGGTAGTTGTTGATGGAGGGCGAAACCCACACCTGCAAACCTGCGTCCGTGAACGGGCGAATCTGTTTCTCGAAGCCGCGCGGATTGGGGCTGTATCCCCAGGCGACGGCGATGGTCTGCTCCTTGAAGGATTGCGGCAGTGCCTTGAGCAGCTCTGGCGCGTCCTGCGCGATGTCTCCCCAGAACAGGATCTTGCGATGCAGTGGACTAAGGTCGGTGACGATCTTCTCAAGGAAGTCGAGGTAGACGGCGGCGAGGCCGCGAGCGTCGACATCGGCTCGCGTACGGCCGACTCCGAGATCGATGGTCTCATCGCCGCCAATGTGCAGGTAGGGTCCTGGATAGAGTGCAGCTAGGTCCTTGAACATGCCATCAATAAGATCTATAGACCCGGGCTCACCGGGAGCGAGGACCGCGCCGTGCGGCGTCTCGGCCATCGACTGGTACTTCTCCCAGATGAGCATGTGGCGCAGATGGCCGAAGGCCTCCTGCTCCGGCACGATGGTGACGTGATATTGCGCGGCGTAGGCGACGAGCTCGCGAGCATCCGCGGCAGACATGCTGGCTCCGGGAACTCCGGCGAGCGGGTTGGAGGCATACTGCTGCGTGGACTCGAAGTAAGGCGAGTAGAGATTGACCTTGTAGGCGGCGATGGTGCGAATGATCTTCTTCTGGAACTCGAGCGTGTCGATGGGGCCACGCGAGAGATCGTCGTGCAGGCCCCGAATCGGCATTGCAGGCCAGTCGCGGATGGTTGCCATGTGCAGAATCGCGGAAGCCCCGTCACCAGTGATGAGCTGCCGCGCGGTCTGCAGGGCATAGAAGACGCCGGCGGCGGTATCGGCGGAAAGAGCAATCCCGTCTTTATCCGGGACGATCGAATAGCCCTCGGCGTGCATCGCAGCGGGTATGGTTGCGGGCGAGCCGGCTGGGACGGACTCCTGGTAGATGGTCTTGCCCATCTGCGTGTTGGAGCGGGTGGTGAAGATGTGCGGCGCGGAGAGCGCTTCGGTGATGGCGATGCCGCGAGCGGCAAGGGTGGACTTGAGGTCGGCGACCGCGAAGGCATCCTCGGCGTCGCAGGGCTGCTCGCAGTCGATGCGTATGCCGGAGGCAAGCGGGAGTCCGGCGGCGGCGTGGAACTCGCGTGGCAGCGGGACCAGCGGCGGGTTGGTCTGGGCCAGTGCCGGGAAAGGCAGTCCGGGAAGAGTGAGAGCGAACAGAAGGCAGAGGCAGCGAGACATGAATTTACGGTAACAGGAGAGTCGGGACGTCTGGTTGGCAATAACGATTTGCAACCATGCATAAGGGCCGAAGGCCCGTTCTATACCAGCCCAGGGCGTAGCCCTGGGTCCTGTGGGTAGAAAAATTCCGAGCGCTGAAAGCGCGACCTAAACTTCAAGGGCAAGGAGATTCGTTATGGACCTGTCTTCAGAGCCTATCCTGAGCGCAGTAGAAGAGGCCGTAACAAGCGACCCCGAATAGCCTGGCATGTGCCGCTTTGGCTATCCCTCCGGGCTGGCGGAGCGTCTATACTGTATCGCGGACATCACTTCGGGCGCCCCGACCTGTTCTATTGCGAGGAAGCAACCATGAATACCAACACTCAACACCGCAATACCGCAGCCGGCTTTACGCTGGTGGAGCTTCTTATCGTTATGTCAGTCATCCTGATCCTGATGACGCTGGCCATCCCGGCCACGCAGGCGGTGATCCGGCACGGCAATGAGACTTCGGCGGTAAATTCTGTCAGGTTCCTCGTGAATGAAGAGACCAACTATGCCACGCAGAATCCAGCGCATGGTTTTTCGTGCTCTCTAGCGGCGATGGGCGGCAAGCCGGGTGCGGAGCCTCCGACCGCTGAATCCGCACAGTTGATTGCGGATGATCTGGCCAGCGGTCACAAGGCGGGGTACACGTTCGCGGTCGGCAAGTGCGTGAAGACGACGATCAACAATGTGGACCAGGTAAACAGCTATGAAATCACCGCGGTGCCGAACTCTGTCGGACACAGCGGCAATCGTGGCTTTTGCTCCGACGAGAACGGCCAAATCCGCTTCGACCCCAAGGGCGGAACGAACTGCACAGAGCTACTTCAGTAAACAGAAAGCAATGAGCAGTTAGCAGGGCTACCCGCGCGTCTCCCTGTTTTGCTTTTTCGCTGCGTTCCTCCGCGCCCTCTGCGTCGCCGCGTTTTCCTTTACTTTTGCCTTTGCGTCCTTCGCTCTAAACCCTTTGTGCTCTTTGCGTTCAAAAATCTTTCGTCAAAAACAGCCCAAAAATCGCATGTCAAGCCCCCAGCGGCCTCCGAAATTCTCCAAACCTCTCGAAACAAGCCTCTTCCACGCCAAAAAAAGTTGGCATGTTTACCCCTGTCAATTCGCTATCCTGTTAAAGAAGGTCGAAACAGGGGGAAGTTAGAGCGTGAGAAAACGCGCGGACTCGGACAAGGCTGGCTTATTTTTTTCTAGACTTTGTGTTCAACTAACAGAAAACAGAGACTTTAGCCCAATGATTCCGTGCTAAGCCAAATAAAATCAAGACTTTGAGCTGGAAAGTAGGGGAGGGGGTGGGGATGGAAGGCATCAGAGTAGCTGCGATAGCGACGGTCGTCTTTGCTCTGGGGGGAGTCGCGGTCGCCCAAGCGCCTTCCGCCGCCGCACTGGCCAGGACGGTGGACGCGCATTACAACCACCTACAGTCGCTGGAGGCTCGCTACACGGAGCGCTACCGTGGCATGGGCATGGACCGGACGGAGAGCGGGACGCTGCTGCTGCGCAAGCCGGGAAGGATGCGCTGGGCGTATGACTCGCCGGTGGGCAAGGTGTTTCTGCTGGACGGCAAAAATGCCATCACCTACACGCCGGGAGACGCGCAGGCGCAAGAGGTCCCTGAGAAGGAGCTGGACGACCTGCGCTCGCCGCTGCGGTTTCTGCTGGGGCATACGGACCTGGCAAAGGAGCTGACGGGGCTGACGCTGACGCTGGTAAAGCTGGAGAACGGCAGCGCGGGGTACACGCTATCCGGCACCCCGAAGGGAATGGACGCGCGGGTGCACTCGATTGCGCTGACGGTGGATGCAAAGGGAGAGATCCACGCGATGCGGATTGAGGAGACTGACGGCGCGACCACGGAGTTTGCGTTTACGGGGATGAAAGAAGATGTCGCGACCAAGGACGCGGATTTTGTGTTCGTGGCGCCGAAAGGGGTGGAAGTGGTGAAAGGCGCGAAACCGATATAAGTAGCGCGCAGTGGAAGGCATATTTCAGTGAAGCGGAAGGACCTATCTTCAGATAGGCCATAAAGGGACGCTCCATCTCTTTTATCCGCGACTTTAGTCGCGGGTTAGCAGACTAGATCAGAGCGGTCGAGCTTCAAACCGTTCAACGGCCCGAGCAGCGTGAGCGCCAGGCGAGTGGGATCAAGCAGCTGCTGCGCGAGGCGCTGAATTTCTTCGGCCGTGACGGCCGAGACCTCGTCGGCGATTTCGTCGACTGTAAAGAAGCGCGAGAAATACAACTGCTGGCGCGCAAGCGAAGACATGCGCGAGCCGGAGCTCTCGAGACCGAGGACCATGTTTCCCTTGAGCTGGTTCTTGGCGCGATCGAGCTCTTCTTCAGTGACTAACTCGCGCTTGATACGGGCGAATTCCGCGAGCGTGAGCGCCAGGACTTCGCGCGTGTTGGGCAGCGCGCAGCCGGCGTAGACGGCGAGGGAGCCGGTATCGCGGAAGGGATTGAGTTCGGAGTAGATGGAATAGGCGAGGCCACGGTCTTCGCGAATGGACTGGAAGAGGCGCGAGCTCATGCCTCCGCCGAGGATGCTGTTGAGCAGGTAGGCGGCGTAGCGGGCGGGATCGCTGACGGGAAGAGCAGGAACGGCGAGGCAGAACTGCACCTGCTCAAGCGACTTCTTGCTCTTGAGCGTGATGTGCGGGTGGGCTTGCGGCGCGGTGTGGTGCGCGATGCGCTGCGCGGAGCCGGCGGAGAGCGAGCTGAAGGCGGCTTCGACCTGGGCGACGAAGGCATTGTGATCGAGATTGCCGGCAGCAGTGAAGACCATGTTGGGTGGAGTGAAGCGGCGGGCGTACTCGTCAAAAACTATTTTCTGCGTGAAGCTGGAGACGGTCGCCGCGGTGCCGAGAATGGGTCGGCCGAGAGCGTCGTTGGGCCAGAAGTTCTGGGTGAAGTGCTCGTGGACGAGATAGTCGGGGTTGTCTTCGTCCATCTTGATTTCTTCGAGGATGACACCCTGCTCGCGGGCAATGTCTTCAGTCGCGAATGTGGGGTGGAGGACAAGGTCGGCGAGCAGGTCGAGCGCGGGCGCGATGTTTTCGTCGAGCACCTTGATGTTGAAGCAGATGGTTTCCTTGCCGGTAAAGGCGTCGAGGTTGCCGCCGATGGAGTCGACTTCGCGGGCAAACTGCTGGGCGCTGCGCGTGGTTGTGCCCTTGAAGACCATGTGCTCGAGGAAGTGCGAGATGCCGTTGACGGCGAGAGATTCGTCGCGTGAGCCGGTGTCCAGCCAGACGCCCATGGAGACGGAGCGGAGATGGTCCATGCGCTCGGTGAGAACGAGCAGGCCGTTGGAGAGACGTGTGGAGCGGATGTCGCGGGGATGAGCGGTGGGAAGTGTTGGGGCGGCGTTTTCCGCCAGCATTACGGACATAAGAGATATTGTTTCATGCGCAGGCGAGGTGGGCTTAAGCGGGCAGCAAAAAGCCCCATGCCTCCGCGGTGGAGACATGGAGCCAGATGAGTTCCCAGGATCGCGTGCGGTCTGAGGTTAGAGTTTGGCGATGATCGCCTCTGCCTGTGCCTTGTTGTAGGCAGCGGCCCTGTCTTTAGCAGAGATGATGTCCGTGATGTAGATGTAGAAGCAACCGCCGGCGGTGAAAAACTTGATGACACCCATCTTGGCGTCTCCGAGGAGGAAGCGATCCAATCCGATAAAACCGGTGAAGATGGACAGCAGGAAAATCAGTTGCGGGTCCTTCTTGACTGCATCGTACTGAGACGTGAATGAAGCTTTTTGCTGATCAGAGAGACCAGAGGTGAGCTGCGAGATTTCAGTTGCGCCGAATTCTGCCATGATTCTCCCTAGAAAGTAAGTTGGACGTAGCTCTGTCATCCATCAGCGAACTCAGGAACTGTGCATGAGGCGACGGAACGGTAGCCCAATATGACCACGGAATTCAGCCAGTTGCAAATAGAAAATCCACCAAAGCAGAAGAAAAACGATAGGGGAGAGCTTGTTCATGGCGAGGGCCTCGCGAAAGTGACCGGTCCAGAGGAAGTCAAAGGCGCGGGTCATGCCGCAGCCGGGGCAGTGGTGGTGGAAGATGAGGGTGAAGATGCAGGGGAGAGCGACAGGCCGAACATGCAAGCCGGCGAGGTGAGCGAGCGAATTCAAGGCCGTCAGGGGGGCAAGCCCGAGGCGCATGAGTTTTTCGCCGGTCATGATTGCACTGCTCAGGGTCAAGCTGGCTCCTTGGGCTGGGGTTCAGTAGGAACTATACCTTGCAGGCTGGAGCGACGTGGCGAAGCTGTCTGCGTAGTCAGCTTGGTGTTGCTGGCGGGTCGAACCGATACCATGCAACCTCATCGTGACCGTGCTCTCTCATGTGTATGACCCACATACCCGGATCCCCGACAAAGCGAACTTCGTGATTATTCAGGAGGTTCATCATTCTTGGAAGCCAGGCTCTAAACTTTTTAACATAAGCCTGATAGTCGGTCGTCTTTCCAAAGGGGTTTTGACTATGCATTAGACTGCCACATCTTCCGTGCGCTTCCACAAGCTCCTCCTCGGTCAAGAAATCCCCCTTTCGCTTCTTGTGGGCCAGTATCACCCCCGGTTGAGTACTTGGGGTTTCAATCACAGGGCACGGGTAGAAGTCGGGATTTATACGCCTGAGATTTTTGATTAGTTTTGCTGCTTCCCAGTGTTTCGCGAAGTCGGCGTAAACATCTCCATATTCTTTCTGATTTGCTATAAGCGAACCAAACGCAATTAACTCGAAGCATTTGCGGAACTGGAGACCCATACTCTCGATTGTTGTTGGCACGTATAGTGAGTTTGCGGTGCCCACCGACAGAGCATTGATCACGTTAACCCTTAGCTTAATTTCCTTCATCATCTCACCGTATTTTTCAATATGCGTCGTGTGCCTGCCTGACATTGAGCACCAGCCTCTCCATAGTTGAGATGAAGACTTTCTCTGATCGATGACAAGCTATTCTAATTGGATGGAGATGCGCGCGTTGTTTGGAATGGAACTGGCCGAGCTCGTGGCGTTGATGGAGACGCTGGGCGAGAAGCCGTATCGCGCGCGACAGGTCTTCGAGGCGCTGTACAAGCAGCGCGTGCACAGCGTGGAAGATATGACGACACTGGCGCAGGCGCTGCGCTCGCGGCTGATGAGCGAGGGGTTCTGCGTGGAGCTGCCGGAGATGGTGCAGACCGCGGTGAGCGTGGATGGCACGGAGCGCTACCTGATGCGCATGGCCGACGGCGAGACGGTGGAGACGGTGTGGATGCCGGATGGTGATGGCGGTGAGCGCGGCGATGGGAGTGAGGCGGCGGAAGAAGAGGCGACAGAAGTTGTTGGGGCGGAAGAAGCGGTGAAGGCGGAGAGCTTCTGGGGCCGTCGTGGAAATGGGCGGGCTCGGTCGAATTTTGGGACGCTGGCGGAGAAGGGATTCCGGCGAGCGACGATTTGCATTTCGAGCCAGGTGGGATGCGCGGTGAATTGCCAGTTCTGCCTGACGGCGAAGCTTGGCATCCGGAGAAACCTGACTGCGGGAGAAATTGCGGGGCAGGTGGCTGCGGTTCTGAACCGCCACAAGATCCAGATTGGCAAGGACCGCATCAACCTAGTGTTCATGGGGATGGGCGAGCCGTTTTTGAACTACGAGAATTTTATAAAGAGTGTGCGGCTGCTGGTCGAGGGATTGGCGATTCCGGAGTCGCGTATGACGGTGTCGACGAGCGGAATCTTGCCGGGGATTGAGGCGTTTGCCGGTGAACGGCTGCGGCCGAAGCTGGCACTGAGCTTGAATGCGAGCAATGACGAGGTGCGTGAGCGCATTATGCCGATCACGCGCAAGTGGAAGATTGCCGAGCTGCTGGAAGCGGTACTGAAGATTCCATTACGCACGCGGGAGTGGGTGACGTTTGAGTATGTGCTGCTGGGTGGTGTGAACGATCGGCGTGAACATGCGCGCGAGGTGCTGGCGCTTTTGCATGGCATTCGTGCGAAGGTGAACTTGATTGTGTGGAACCCGGGGCCAGGGATCGATTATGTGCAGCCGACGACGGAGGATGTGGCGGTGTTTCAGAAGATGCTGATCGAGGGTGGGATTGCGACGTATATTCGCAGGCCGAGGGGAAGAGATATTTATGCGGCGTGCGGGCAGTTGAAGCGGACGGTCGCGGACGAGGATCACGATTTCGTGACGATCAGGGCGGCGGCGGTTTAAAGGGGTGCGTTGAGGCGGCGGTTGAGGAGTTCTTTGACGTCCGGCCACTCGGTGCGCAGGATGGAGAACCAGGCGCTGTCGCGGTGGGAGCCATCGGGCATGAGGATGTGGCTGCGGAAGGTGCCTTCGTAGGTGGCGCCGATGGCCTTGATGGCGGACTGCGAACGGTGGTTGTGGGCGTGGGTCTTGAACGCGACGCGGACGAAGTCGAGCGTCTCAAAGGCGTAGGTGAGCTGGAGGAGCTTGGCTTCAGTGTTGACGCGCGTGCCACGACAGGTGTCGTTGAGCCATGTGTGTCCAATTTCGACAGTGCGGTTGTGGAGATCGAGATCGAGGAAGCGAGTACTGCCGACGAGAGCTTCGGGTTCTTCGGGTGTGGCCTTTTTGATGGTGACCCAGGCGAGCGTGGTGCCGGTAGCTACGGCGGCGAGTGCGTCGTTGACCCATGCGTGCAGGTCGGCTGAGGTCTGCACGTTGCGGGTCATAAATTTCCAGATGTGAGGGTCGATGGCGACGGCTTCGAGCGCAGGCAGATGCTCGAGCGTGAGGGGTTCGAGGCGGACGCCGGGGCCTTCAAGGGTTGGGGTCTGCATGAGATGAGGATAACTCGGCGCGGAGCATGGGCGGCCCAAGGAGACCCAGGACTGAAGTCCTGGGCTACCAGCCTTGGGGTACCTGATTGTGCTGAGCCTGATGTGTTGAGGTGGTTCAGGCTTCGGGGTAGAGGAGTTCGGTGAATCGCGGGTCTTCGGCGACGCCGTCGAAGTCGGAGTCTAGCCGGGCCTGGAAGCGGTTCTGCGCGTTGAGGCGGATGGCTTCGGTAAGGTGCTCGATGCAGCGGGAGGTGTCGCCGGTCATGCTGGCGAGGAGAGCGAGGCCATAGAAGGCGTAGTCGGCGGTCTTTTCCTTGAGGAGTATCTCCTGGAAGTGCTGGCGGGCATCTTCATAGTGGCCCTCATTGAGCAGCGAGATGGCGTAGTCGTAGCGCTCTTCGTGGGTCTCGAATTTGGTTGAGCCCTTGTCAATCTGGGCGACGCACGCAGAGATGTACATGCGGATGCGGTCGGCGAGATCGTGAGGAGCGGTGGCGAGCATGGCGTTGAAGGCGAGGTGGGCCTTCTCATATTTGCCGGCCTGCATGAGCTTGAGGGCACTCTCATAATGGGTGAGGGTGGACTTGCGCGCGGCAGCCTCGGCAGCACTGTTATCGCCGAGCAGGGTGCGGGGCTTGCGCGCAACCTTGTGAACGTCGGACGATTTGGTTGAGGGTGCGGGTTTGGTGGGCATCTTGATTATCTCGGTTGGAGTTCTGTCTCGACGTTATACGAGCCTATGAGGCGTGGGTCAACTGCGAGAGATTAGGTTACAGGGTTTAGGGTTTGGTGTCTGAGTCAGAAGAGACAGCGTAAAGGACGGGATTGAGTGTGGGATCGTTGTACATCTTAAGCTGTCGATAGAGCTTGAAGCGCCGACGACCGGCGCGAATATCTGCCCAGAGCTCGGCAAGGCAGCGAGCTAGGTCGTCGCGTTGTTCATTCAGTACTGTGAGACGCTCGCGGTTGCGTTCGCGATGCTCGGGCGTGGCGGAGGCGCGCTGAGTTTCTTCGGCTGTGTGGAAAACCTTGAGCGCGAGGATGGAGAGGCGGTCGATCATGAGGCCGGGAGTTTCAGAGTGCAGAGACAGCCCGGGGTCGAGCGGAGGGAGTGAGTCGAGCAGATAGCGGTCGAGGCGTTCGGTAAGGTCGTTGCGGAGCTGGTTGAGCTTGTCGATGCTGCGCTTGCAGGCGGCGATGGCCTGGTCGCCAGCGAGGGGGTCGCGTGCAGCGTCTTCGCGGTGCCAGAGATCGAAGTTGGCGCGATGCTGGTCGAGGACGAGTTGGTCGAAATGCGTGGCGCCAATGGGGCGCGGAGTGGAGGGGTCATGCCAGAAGAGCGTGGCCTGATCGTGCAGGTGGACGATTTGTGGCGCGGAGAGCATAAAGGCAGACAGTAGACAGTAGAGAGTAGACAGTAGAAAAAAGCAAAGGCAACGGCAACGACAACGACAAAGGCAAACGCAGGGACGCCGCGGGCGATCCACGAAAAGACGATTCATGCGTCGGGGATGACGAGCGGTGTGACGCACAGTGAGTTCATACGCGCAAAGGCGGATGGGCAGTTTATTTTCTGGAGACAGCGGCGCGCATAGGTGGAGCGTTTATTGCCGAGGTGTCAGAATTTGCGAGCGGCGTGAACCCGTGGGCGGAGTGGGCGCGGATTGAAGTGGCGGCGATGCACGGCCAGAAGTATCACCTGCCGGAGCTGCGCGAGGAGTATGCGGGGAGCGTTATCTGCCTGGCGGGGCAGGAAGAACCGGGTCTGAGCGGCTACGGCGCCGGATAAGCCGTGGGATTGAAAGGCAGAGGACAGGGGATAGAGGAAAGCAAGATGCGGTGATCTCTCCACTACGGCGGCAAAAAGCGCCGCTTCCGGTCGAGATGACGGGTATTTTGGCCGCTGGACGCGGGGGTTACCCTTGTATCTAGTTGATTAATGGGTTTTTGGGGTGGGGAAAATGGTGAGCGGGCTGGGGCTCGAACCCAGGACCAGCGCCTTAAAAGGGCGATGCTCTACCAACTGAGCTACCCGCTCGCTCTGTTTTCTATCGTAGCAGAGCCACCGAAAGTGGGCCATAGAATCAGGTGGATACCTAACCGGATGTGCCGATAGTTTCGACCCTAGATTACTTGTGTTGCATTGACTTAGGTAAATACGACAGATAGCCTCAGCCTAACGAATCGAGTGCAACTGCAACTTTCGGCTTTATTGCGGACAGTATGGGTTATTAGCCTGGTTTCGTCGCATCATTCTGAGGGAATGGCCATAGTGGACGAGGAGCCGGAGACTATCGCAGAGGAGCTTCACCAGCCAAGCGTGAGTGACATGCTTCCCCAGTGGCATCCGCAGACGCGGGACGCGCGGCTGATTGCGCCGCAGCCCGACCCGCTGCGGAAGCCGGGATCGGCGGTGGAAGACACGCTGGAACACGCGCGCGAGCGGCAAGCCTCTAAGTGGTATGCGTTGAAGAGAGTATTTGACCCCGCAGATGAGGTGGCGCCAGAGCCGGCCCACAGCAATGATCTGCCGGTGCCAATGGTGACTGTGTTCTCCATGGCGGGTGGCACAGGTAAGACAAGCCTTGTCGCGACGCTGGGGCGGGCGCTTTCGGCATCCGGCGAAAGAGTTCTGCTGACTGATGCGACTTCACACGGATTGCTGCCCTACTATTTCGGGGCGAGCGAGCTGCGGCATGGGGTGGTGCGCACGTTCTGTCCGCCACTAGGAAGCGCGGATGCGCCAATCAACATGGTGAGCTATGACGTTCCTGCGCAGCCGGCCGATCCTGCGGCGCAGGACTGGTTGATCGATGACCTGGCGCGCAACAGCCGCGGCTTGCAGCGGGTGGTTCTGGACTTGGGGCCGAGCGCGGCATGGCTGGCGCAGCGGTTGTCGCAGCTGAACTCCGTGGTGATTGTGCCCGGGGCGCCGGATATGAATTCGGTAATCAGCCTGGGTGCGGTGGAGAAAATCTTTAGTGGTATAACCGACGGCCAGGGGCGGCGGGTGCAGCCGCACTTCCTGCTGGACCAGTTTGACTCGTCGCAGCGGCTGCACCTGGACGTTCGCGAGGTGATGCGGAGACAGCTGGGCGACCGGCTGCTGCCATTTGTGATCCGGCGGTCGCAGGCGGTTTCCGAGGCGCTGGCCGAGGGAATGACAGTGATGGATTATGCGGCGGACGCTCCGATAGCGGCCGACTATATGAACCTGGCTTCATGGCTGCGGTCGCTTTCCATGCCGGCCGCGGCGGTAATTACGAACACTCGATGGAGTGAGCGATGATGTTCCCGGTGGAAAGCACCCAGTTCCGGCCGATGAAGGTTCCGTAAACCTGCCCGAGGACCATTTGGGGAAGCGAGCAGAGGCAGGGTGGTGGGTCAGTGGCTGAGACTGGATACATTTCCTACTTGCACGCCGGGGCGGGTGGACGTATAAATCAACGAGATTTCGAAAGACATCCAGCTTGGTGGTGAAGGCACAAATACGCCCAACCCTGAGCCAAGGGTTCTGGCCTGGTTGTATGCATGTGTATGTTGAGAAGGTCGACTGCGAAGGACAGGAGCAGTCGTAAGCATGGAGGGCGCATGGTGGGGTTCGGGCTGCGGTTAGCGGGGTTGTTGGGCGTTGTAGGTGGGATGGTGGCAGGGCCGGCGTGGGGCGCGGACCATGTTCCGGACTGGGTCAAGGCGGCGGCGGCACAGACGCTGCCCCATTATTCGGAATCGACGCGGGCGGTGGTTCTGCTGGATGAGACGACTTACACGGTCGACGCCAAGGGTCAGGCCGTGGAGCATGTGCGGCATGTGGTGAAGATACTGCGTCCGCAGGGGCGCAGATATGGATACCCCATGGTTTGGTACGACAAGGATTCCAAGGTGCTTTCGATGCATGTGTGGAGCATCGACCCGGCGGGGCACGAATACGCGATGAAGGACAACGAGATCTCCGAATTCAGCCCGCCGGGTGAAGCTGGGATGCTCTACGTCGACGAAAAGGCTAAGGTGGCCGAGCCGCCGGGACGCGATCCTGGAGGCATTGTGGCGTATGAGTATGAGGAACGGGAGAGGCCTTACCTGGCGGAGACGACCTGGTCATTCCAGGGGATCATTCCGCATGTGAAGCAGAGCTTCACACTGGTGCTGCCGCCGGGCTACACCTATACGACGACATGGTCGAACCACGACAAAATGGAGGGCGCGGACCTGGAGAACCACAGCTACAGGTGGGAGATGAGCAATGAGCCGGCGATCGACCTTGAGAACGTGCCGATGCATCCACCTGAAGAGGCGCTGGCCGGGCGCATGACGGTGCATTACTCGGGGCCGGGGCTGGCCGAGCCGCAGGATGGCACATGGCAGGGGATCGGGTTGTGGTATGAGCAGCTGTCGAAGGACCGGCTGACGCCTTCGCCGGAGATTGCCGCGAAGGCTGCGGAGTTGACAGCCGGAAAGACGGACTTCTACGACAAGGCAGACGCGATTGCGACCTTCCTGCAGAAGCAAATTCGCTATTTCGTGATAGAGATGGGCGTTGGGGGGTATCAGCCGCATCCTGCAGCGGAGATTTTCAAGGGGCGATACGGCGACTGCAAGGACAAGGCGACACTGCTGTCGGCGATGCTGGCCAGCGTGGGCATCCACTCGTCGCTGTTGATGGTGGATACGGAACGAGGCGTGGTCGACCCCAAGGACCCATCGATCGCGGGCAACCACATGATCGGTGCGATCGAGATTCCGGCGGGCTACGATTCGCCGAAGCTGCACAGTGTGGCTACGACGAAGAACGGCAAGCGATATCTGATCTTCGATCCCACGTGGGATTTGACTCCGTTCGGACAGATTGAGGACAACCTGCAGGGAAGCTATGCGCTGCTGATAGACGGCAGCAACAGCGACGTTATCCAGATACCGGTGATGAACCCCGAGCTGAATACGATCCGGCGGACAGCGAGCTTCCAATTGAATGCGGATGGATCGCTGAAAGGAACGGTGGTCGACAAGCGGTTCGGCGACCTGGCCGAGCAGCGGCGGTCGCTGTTTACGCGCGCGGACGCGAAGCAGCAACAGGAATATATGGATCGCACGGTGGCGCATGACTTGATGGCGGCGTTGCTGACCGGGTTGAAGACGGAGAACGCGGACGACCTGAGCAAAGACGTGACGACGAGCTTCGATGTGCAGGCATCGCACTTTGCCAGCGCGACCGGGTCGCTTTTAATGGTGAGGCCGCGGGTGCTGGGGTCTTATGCCCTCGAGATTGACCACAAACCGCGCAAGGTGGCGATCAACCTGAGGTCGACGATGAAGGCAACTGACGAGTATGACATTGCGCTGCCGGATGGATATGTTGTTGACGAACTGCCCGATCCGGTGAAGGAAGACTTCGGCTTTGCGGCGTATGAGAGCAAAACGGAGTTGCGCGGGAACTCGCTTCACTACAGCCGGACATACACGGTCCGCGAGGTGACGCTGCCGCCGGAAAAGTATTTGGAGCTACAGAAGCTGGCCGGCGTGATTGCCGCCGATGAAGACAGTCGCGCGGTATTGAAGCGCGAGAAGTAAACGAGGGTAGAAAGCGAAAAAGGCAACGAGGGTAAAACGCCGATGACAGGTCAGAAAGTTATGCAGAGCAAGCTGAACGGTGGGCCGGGCGCAACGCGGGGGTATGAAAGACTGAAGAAGCTGGCAGGGAGGCGATGGATGCGCGCATTCGGTGCCGGCGTGTTGATGGCGGCACTGGCGGCGCCCTTGTGCTGGGCTAGTACCGATCCATTTCCCGCGCCCAAGCCGGAAGAGCTCTCGATGACCTCTGTACCGGGATATCCCGGTGTGGCCGCGGTGGTGCTGTACAAGGAGCGCATCGATAGCACGCCGTTGCGATCGATGACAATCTATCAGCGCATCAAAGTCCTTAACGACGACGGCAAGAAGTATTCCAACGTCGTGCTGGCATATTTGTCAGCATCCTTGTTTAGCGGCGGTTCGAGTTACGACGCCAACATCAAGGACGTTTCTGCCCGCACGATCCAT
>Ga0206804_10034_pt1 | contig 39436 bp, 21 predicted proteins | sample Alteio_BWOrgCont_62_FD_152888 | JGI IMG/M metagenome (GOLD analysis project Ga0206804, IMG submission 152888) | Enriched cells from forest soil in Barre Woods Harvard Forest LTER site, Petersham, Massachusetts, United States -... | ecosystem: Environmental > Terrestrial > Soil > Temperate forest >... | reverse complement strand
CGACGGTGAAGATCGCGGTCGAGAGGCCATGCAGCAAGCGCGAGTGAGCTGTCCCATCCTGGTAGAAAAAGCGAGGATCCTGATGGAAAAGCGCGGGCAGAAGGGCGTCTCCGACAAAAATGTGACCGTAGCCGCCGGCAACAGTGGCTCCCAGGCGCTGACCATATCCTTTCATTCCACCGGGGTAACTTGGATAGCCAGCCATCTGATAGAAGCCTGCGTTTAGGGTGAATCCGACGAGGGTTACAGGGTCGTTGAGAGTCTTGAGCGCGAGTTGGTACTTCAGTTTCGAGGTCATCGGTTGCGGACGCTGATCGAAGTTCACATAGAAGTCTGGAATAATTCCGAGAACTCGCTGCGTCTCCTGATTTTTGACCTGCTCGGTAGCGATCTGCTCTGGAGTAACTGCGTTAACAACGACTTCAACTGTAGCCAGTCGTAGTTGAATGCCGGTCAGGATGAGGTATTGCCCAGGTTTCAGTGTGAGGGGGGCCGAGGCCCAGGCTGCAAACCCCTGAGCTGTGACCGTGACCTGCCACGCCACCTCCGGTTTCAAGTTGCGGAACTCGAAGTCGCCGCCGTCGTTTGCGACAAGCGTCCGGGTGTCGTCGTCGCGGGCGCCGCGCAAGACCACCGTAGCGCCCGGAATGATGCCTCCATTTATATCGAGAGCCGTACCGACTATGGTCGCTGGCTGCGGGTTGGGTGCAGATAGCTCCTGCGCATCGCCCTGCTCCGCCAAGCTAAGCCCGCCCACGATCAAGCAAGCAATTTGTAGAAGTCGCCGCGTCATGTCTTCTTGGTTCTGGATTGGAGCGTTGCTCCATCTACTGCCGCGACAATCCAGTCGTCGGGTTGGCGTAGTGGTGAAGGCTCGCTGATCTCGAAGTGCCGCTTCGAGTCGGCGGCCCGGCCATTTCTGTCGAAGCGATCGCGGTCGTGCGCCGAAGTTCGCTTCGTCGAGACGCTTCTGTCTGCGCCTTCGTTAGCGATACAGATCGTTTCTCGAACATGAAGGTTTCAGTTTTTTGGCTAACGAATTCATGTAACCGCACGACGAACTGCCGCATCAGAATTCGGTCGGACACGTGCCCGTATGCACCACCGCGAGTGTGGTGATGTGTTGCATCGAGGAGACGAGACCACGATGAGCTGGCAGGGAAGTCGTAGCGGCTTGCGCACTCGTTTCCTACGTCTCTGCCCGCTTCTAATCCTTATCGCGCTGGGACGTACTTTTGTGCCGGCGCAACAGGGCGATGATTCTCCCGCACCTCGCGTTGCGGTGATCGTGCAGCAGATGGTTGTCCGGAACAAAGAGAGAAGCCAACAACTCGGGCCCTACACATCACGCCGGCACTATCACATTGATTACCGGGGATTTCCCCATGCCGCCGAGGCAGATATGGTTGTGGACGTGACGCGCGACGGGCGATCTTCGGAGTCGTTTCAGATCGTTTCGCAATCCGGCTCGCACCTTCTGATCGACCACGTCGTCACGAAGCTGCTGGAGACCGAGAAGAATGCCTTGGCCAAGCAGGCAGATAACGAACTCAGCCCCGCGAACTATGACTTCACCCTCGTGGGACAAGAACAAATAGAGGGCCGGCAGGCATACATACTTCACGTAGAACCTAAGGTGTCTCAGCCTCTTCTTTATCGAGGGAAGATTTGGGTCGACGCGCTCGACTGCGCAGTTGTGAAGGTCGAGGCACAGCCTGCCAAAAACCCTTCGTTCTGGATACGCGGCACGGAGATCCACCACGTCTACGGGAAGGTTGGCAACTTCTGGTTGCCGAGGAGCAATCGAAGCGAAACGAAAGTCCGCCTGGGCGGTACAGCAGTTCTGACGATCGACTATGGCAGCTATCACTTTCTCAGTTCGACAGTGTCTGCCCAGTCAGAGTAAAGCCCTTCGTATCAGCGTTAGCCGCCAGGATGGACGGATCGCTGGCTGCCGAGGTCGGCACCGTCTCCGGCTTTGAGAGTGCGGAAGACGAGTGTTGAAAACACGGTGAGGATACCGAGGAAGAGGAACGCCCGGTGAATGCCGCTGATCATTGCGTTGGCGTGCAGGCTGGCGGATGCGGGGACGAACACGGCAGTGGTGAGGCCGGCGATGGCGACTCCAAAGCTGATGGAGAGTTGCTGCGCTGTGCTGGCGATCGAGCTGGCCATGCTAGCGTCTTCATCGGGGATGTCAGCATAGGTGAGCGTGTTCATGCTGGTGTACTGAAGCGAGGTGAATGCCCCGTAACAGAACGCGAGCAGCACGATGAACCAGACGGGCGTGTGAATTCCGATGGTGGCGAAGAGGCCGAGAAGAACTCCGATAATGATGGTGTTCGAGATAAGAACGGCACGGTAGCCGACGCGGCGAATGAGCTGGACCATCAGCAATTTCAGGCTCATGGCAGCGAGAGCCTGCGGCATGATGAGCAGACCGGATTGCACAGGCGAATATCCGAGGCCCACCTGATAGAGCAACGGAAGAAGAAATGGGACGCCGCCGATTCCGAGGCGCGTGAAGAAGCTGCCGCTGACGGTGGCCCGGAATGTTCGGATGGCGAACAGGCGGAGTTGCAATAGCGGGAACTTGAGTGTGCGAGCGTGCAGCCAATAGCCGAGTAGCAAAACGATTGAGAGCGCAAGGAGCCCGGAGATCTCGCGTGAGCTGAGCGTGTGCTCGCCGAAGATTTCGAGCACGTAAGAGAGCAGCGCGATCCCAGCGCCGAAGAGAATAAGACCGACGAGATCGAGGGGATGTGGGTTCTTCTCGCGAAAATCGGGAAGGTGGATGTAGACGAGGACGAGACCGGCGAGGCCGATGGGAATGTTGAGGAAGAAGATGTATCGCCAGTGAAGATAGTCGACGATGAGGCCCCCCATCACAGGGCCGAGCATCGGCGCGACGAGAGCAGGAATAGAGACGAAGCTCATGGCGCGGAGCAGGTCGGATTTGGCGAAGGTGCGGACGAGAGTGAGGCGGCCGACGGGGACCATCATGGCTCCGCCGATGCCCTGCAGGATGCGGCAGAGTACGAGCAGATCGATGCTGGAACACAGACCGCAGAGCAGCGAGCCTAGGGTAAAGATGCCGATAGCAGAGGCGAATACGCGGCGGGTTCCGAAGCGGTCTGCCATCCAGCCGCTGATGGGAATGAAGACAGCGAGGCTGAGCGTATAGCTCGCGAGCACGGCCTTCATGCTGAGGGTGGTGACGTGCAGGGCCTCTGAGATGACGGGGACGGCGGTATTGAGGATGGTGGTGTCGAGCGACTCCATGAAGAAGGCCACGGCGACGAGCCATGGAAGGAGCCGCATGCTGCTTTCCGACACTCTGGGGAGAGCCGAAGGAACAACGGTTGGGGACGCTGGATTCATGCGTTGCAAGGCTAGGGTACTTCAGTGGAGAGGGATGCTGTCGGGTGGGCTCGGTTGCTGTCCGAGAGTGTGCGGGTTAGCGGGCCCGGATCGTCTGGCCGCTGACGGCTGCCATACTTTTGAACGCCGATCTGCCATGTGGCTGATTCCGCCTGCGCGGCGGACTGTGACGGAAGGCGCAAGATCAGTCGTTTGAAGAGTCTCTCGCCGGATATCGAATTTTCAGGCTTGTTTTGTATTCAAAATAGTCTACAATTCCCCTCATGGTTTCGGCGATGAGCAAGCGGGTCAGGGTGTTGGATTCGCACACGGAAGGGGAGCCAACCCGAGTTGTACTTGAGGGAGGGCCAGACCTAGGGGAAGGATCACTCGCCAACCGGCTTGAGGTATTTCGGGCCAGGTATGACGGGTTCCGTTCGGGAGTCTGCTGCGAGCCGCGCGGCTCCGAGGTGGTGGTGGGGGCGCTGCTCTGCCAGCCCGTGAATCCAAAGTGCGCCGCAGGGGTCATTTTTTTCAACGACGTGGGATACCTGGGCATGTGCGGGCACGGCACCATCGGGGTTGTACGTTCGTTGGCGCATCTGGGCTGCATTCAGCCGGGCCAGCATTCGATCGAGACCCCCGTGGGCGAAGTGCAGGTGGAATTGCTGCCGGACGGCAGCATATCGGTCTCCAATGTTTTGAGTTACCGTTATCGCGCAGCCGTTCCTGTTGATGTTCCGGGTATCGGGACGCTGGCTGGCGACATCGCCTGGGCCGGCAACTGGTTCTTTCTGATTGGGGATCATCCGTTTGACTTGAAGTTGAGCCGGCGCGCGGAGTTGATCGCTGCGACGCGCGCGATCCGGACAGCGCTGGTTGACGCTGGCATTACAGGTGAGGATGGCGCACTCATCGATCACATCGAACTCTTCGGCAAGCCGGAGAATCCGGAGAACTCGAGCCGCAGCTTTGTATTGTGCCCGGGCGCGTCGTTTGACCGTTCACCATGCGGCACCGGAACGAGCGCAAAGTTGGCTTGTCTCTATGCAGACGGTAAGTTGTCGGAGGGGCAGGTTTGGCGGCAGGAAGGTTTTCTCGGTACACACTTCGTCGGTACGATTCGAGCGCAGGGTGATGCGGTTCTTCCTACTATTCGAGGGCGTGCATGGATTACAGGTGAGTCGGAACTGCTCTTTGAGCAGGACGACCCCTTCGCAGGCGGCATTGAGTTCTGATGGAGATGTACGACGCAGTCATTCTCGGAGCAGGCATTGTCGGCGCGGCGTGCGCGTACGAGTGTGCCGCGTTGGGACTGCGCGTCGCTGTCGTGGAACCTGGAGTGCCGGCCAATGGAGCGAGCTCCGCTGGAATGGGGCACCTGGTGGTGATGGACGATTCACCCGCGCAGCTTGCACTGACGCACTACTCCCGTGATCTCTGGCGCGAGATGCAGAACACACTTCCCGCAGGGGTCGAGTTTGAAGAATGCGGCACGTTGTGGGTTGCCGCTGACGATGAGGAGATGCAGGAGGTCTTCGCGAAGCGAAAGGCCTATGCGCAGCGCGGGATCGAGACTGAAGTTTTGGATGAGCAGGCACTGCGTCAGGCGGAGCCCAACCTGCGTGAGGGACTGGTTGGTGCACTGTGCGTTCCCAACGATGCCGTGATCTATCCGCCGGCTGCAGCAGGGCACTTTCTCGCACTGGCGCAGCAGATGGGAGCGAAGCTGCTCTACGGCAAGCGCGCGGTCGAGGTGGGAAAGGGCAAAGTGGTGCTGGAGGACTCGACGCAGCTGACTGCTGGATTCATCGTGATTGCCACCGGCACGGATGTCAGCCTCTGCCCATGGGTGATTGTGAACCGGCGTAAGGGGCATCTGGCCATAACAGATCGATATCCGGGTGTTCTACGCCATCAGCTTGTCGAACTGGGTTATCTCAAGAGCGCGCACTCTCTGGCTGAAGATTCGGTCGCCTTCAACCTGCAGCCACGAAAAACGGGCCAGGTGCTGATTGGGTCGTCGCGCCAGTATGGCGATCTTTCCAACCAGGCTGAGCCGGAGATGCTTCGGAGAATGCTGGAGCGCGCGGTGGAATATATGCCGATGCTGGCCGGTCTTTCCGTGATCCGAGTGTGGACTGGATTTCGCGCGGCGACGCCGGACAAGCTTCCATTGATCGGGCCAACGGCGGACAGTTCCGTGCTGTTGGCGATGGGCTTTGAGGGACTCGGCATTACGAACGCTGTCGGTGCAGCGCGGCTGGTGCTGCATCACATAACGAAAGCGGAGATCGCACTCGATCCGCAGCCGTTCCTCCCCAGCCGCGTGGGTGCGCCGGAGGCGCTGTATGTCTGAGCTGAATGGCTCCGGCGGAACCGTCACTGTGCAGGTGAATGGCGAGCGGGTAACGTTGCCGCGTGGCTCGATGCTGATAGCAGCACTGCTGAAGACCGGAGCCCCGTGCCGCATTTCAGTGACGGGAGAGCCGCGCACTGCGCTTTGCGGAATGGGAATCTGCTTCGAGTGCCGCGCGATCGTTGACGGCGTGCCGCAACAACGCACGTGCCAGATCGTGTGCAAAGAGGGAATGGCGGTGGAGACGCAACTATGAATCGTGCGTTTGACATCGTCGTTGTAGGGGCAGGCCCCGCAGGGCTTGCGGCTGCGACGGCTGCGGTGGATGCGGGCCGCAAGGTTGCGGTGCTCGATGATAATCCGCACGTTGGCGGGCAGATCTGGCGCGCCGGAGCAGGGAAGTCGGCGGCAGACCGCGCGCGAGAGCAGGCGGTTGCGGCGTTCGAAGCGTCAGGCGCGAAGTTGTTGGCGGGCCGTCAAGTTGTAGATGCGACCGCTTCGCCGGGTACGTTGCAGGCCTGGGTCGGATCCGAGCAGAGGCTCGAGAGCATTCAGTTTGAGTCGTTGATCCTGGCGACTGGCGCGCGGGAACGCTTCCTTCCGTTTCCGGGCTGGACACTGCCGGGCGTCTTTGGTGCGGGCGGATTGCAGGCGCTGGTCCGAGGAGGGTACGACGTTCGCGGCAAGCGTATTGTTGTGGCCGGTACGGGACCTCTGTTGCTTGCCGTAGCTGCGCACCTGAAACAGGATGGCGCTGACATCGTGATGATTGCCGAGCAGGCGCCGATGGGCCGGCTGGCAGGGTTCGCCACGAATCTGCTTTCGCGTCCAGCGAAGGTGCTGCAGGGTATGCGGTTGCGTGCGGAGTTGAGTAGCGTGCCGTATCGCACTGGTTGCTGGGTGATCGCGGCAGAAGGCAGCGAAGCCGCAACGACGGTGCGCCTGACCGACGGTTCGCGCACGTGGGCGGAACGCTGTGATTTGCTCGCATGCGGTTTCCATCTGGTGCCCAACACCGAGCTCGCCTCATTGCTCGGGTGCCGAGTTACAGAAAACGGTGTCGAGGTAAATGCCGAGCAGCGGACCTCGGTCCAGGGCGTGTATTGCGCCGGCGAACCTACAGGCGTTGCCGGCGTGGACGCTGCGAGCGTGCAAGGCAAGATCGCCGGACTGGTTGCCGCAGGAAAGACTGCCGTTGCGGCGCAGTTGTTTAGCCGGCGCGATGCCGAAGTTGCGTTTGGACGTGCGATGACTCGCGCGTTCGCGCTGCGCGCGGAAGTTCTCAAACTTTCCGCCCCGGACACTATTGTTTGCCGCTGTGAAGACGTGCGCCTCGGCGAGTTGCAGGGAGAGATGTTGCCCCGCAGAGACTGGACCGATGCGAAGCTGCAGACGCGCTGCGGCATGGGCCCTTGTCAGGGGCGAATCTGCGGGCCCGCGCTGGACGCGCTCTTTGGATGGCGCAACACTTCGGTTCGCCCTCCAGTATTTCCCGTTCCTATTGCGGCGCTGTGCTCTGCGCCGCCTGTCACTGAAGTTTCCATTCTTGAACCACAGGAGATCTCCCGATGAATTGGTTTGGCGTTATGCCCGCCGCGACTACACCCTTTGACAAAGACCTGAAGGTCGATCACGAGTTCCTTGCCCGCCACAGTGCGTGGCTGCTGGAGAACGGCTGCGTCGGTTTGGTGATGCTCGGCTCTCTCGGCGAGGGCGCAACCCTGGAGCACGACGAGAAGGTCGCGATCCTGAAGACAGCCGTGAAAGCTTCGCAGGCTAAGAAAACCCCGGTTGTAGCCGCGATCTCGGCGCTTTCGACGCGCAACGCCGTGCAGTTGGCGAAGGACGCCGAGCAGGCAGGCTGCAGTGGACTGATGGTTCTGCCGCCGTATGTCTACACCTCGGACTGGCGCGAGATGAAGCAGCATGTGGCGGAGATCATCCGCGCAACAAAGCTTCCGTGCATGCTCTACAACAATCCAATCGCGTACAAGACTGACTTCCTCGCGACGCAGATTGCCGAGTTGGCTGCGGAACATCCGAACCTGCAGGCCGTGAAGGAATCAAGTGCGGATGTGCGCCGTGTCATGGCTATTCGTGAGGTCGTGGGCGACCGGCTGAAGATCTTTGTCGGTGTCGACGACGTGTTGGTCGAGGCTGTCGATGCAGGTGCGACGGGTTGGGTCGCGGGTCTCGTGAATGCGTTCCCGCGCGAGTCAGTGGAGCTGTTCGAGCTGGCGCTGGCCGGAAAGCGCAAGGAAGCCTATGCGCTCTACGAGTGGTTCCTCCCGCTGCTCAGGATGGACACCGTGCCGAAGTTCGTGCAGCTGATCAAGTGGGTGCAGGAGCAGACAGGCACGGGACGCGCATCAGTGCGTGCGCCCCGGCTTGAAATCACCGGCGCGGAATTGGACGAAGCGAAGGCTGTGCTGAAGAAGGCGTTGGGATCACGTCCGACAGTGAAGTCCACTAAGCTTGAGGCCCTGCAGGAGGCGTAAGGCCTCAGCATCTCGCGAAGCAAATGAAAGAGCCACGCCGAACGGCGTGGCTCTTTTGTTGTGATTCGAAGGACCGTTTCTTAGGTGGCAGACTGCATCCAGACCTTCGAATCGACCTTGCGGGGACCGCGGATGCGGCGCAGAGACGAATTCGCAGGAGTGTTCGATCCCTGGAAAGTGCCTGCCGCTGCTGCGGCATTATTGTTGCTGCCGCCGGTTGCACCCGGAGCGTAGTTCACCGAGCTGTCACCAGCGACGGCGGAATGATCGTGGTCCACTCGGTTCATGCGGGCGTAGTTGGGAATGGCCAGCATCGGTGTTCCATCCTGCCACTTGCCGGTGATGACCATAACACCGCCGAGCAGATCCGGCCGCCACTCAACTTTGAGGGGTTCGTTGCTGAGAGGCTGATCGAGACTGTGCTGATCGGCTGTCTCCACGTTGTAGAGAAGCGGACCGTACTGCAGGGCGACGAGGTTTTCGTCAGCCTTGATGCGCGGGTCAGCCTTGAGGCGCTGCACCTCCATCGGAAGCTCGAGCTCAATCGTGTCGCCCGGCTCCCAACGGCGCGTGATCACCGCATAGCCGTTGACGATGTGTGGTGTGAATGACTTGCCATTCAAAGCAATCCGCTTTAGGCCGCTGACCTCAGGCGTGGTTTTGTAGAGCACCGACGTCGTGCGATTAGGCACGCGAACATGCACGCTGAAAGTCTGTGCCTGCTCCGGCTTGATGGTGATGGCGACCGCACCCTTCCACGGATATTCGGTCTTCTGAATTACTTGCACATTGGTGCCCGCAATCTTGCCGACGTTTACACGGCCACCGATGAACAGGTTAACGTGGAGCGCGTCCGGACTCTTGATGTAGCTCCAGGTGGGCACCATCAGCAGCGTGCGCGAGATGTTGCTGACGCAGCATGGGCACACGTGCCAGGGCGTGCGCTGTGTGTTGACCAGCGGATTCGTGTAGCAGAAGTTCTTCCCCTGCATATCAACGGAGCCGAAGAGCGCGTTGTACATCGTCTGCTCGTACAGGTCCGCGTACTTGGCGTCGTGATATGCGAGGTTCATCTTGTACTGGAAGAAGATGACACCGCAGCTCGAGCAGGATTCGCAGTAGGCTTCGTTCCGCAGCGAGTAGTTCGGGCCAAAGCCTTCGGACGTTTCGCCACTACCGATGCCACCGGTGACGTAGTACTTCTTGTTGACCATGTTGTCCCAGAGCGAGAGCACAGCGCTCTGGTAGTCCTGGTCATGTGTCTCGGCCGCGACGTCGGCCATGCCGGAGTAGAAGTACATGGCGCGTACCGCATGCCCGACCGCCTCGTATTGCTTGATCGCCGGCGCATGGCTCTGGTCGTACTCCTGGCCGCCAGGTTCCTGGCCGCGGCAGTCGATGAGGAACTTCGCGAGCGCAACGTAGTTATCGCCGTGGCCGCTGCCCTCCATGTCGTTAACAAAGCGGCCAAAGCGAACGAGTGCCTGCTCCATCTCCTGGTGCCCGTCATACCACTGCTTCTTACCGGGGCCGATGTTGGCCACCCAGCAGTCGGCCAGCTTCTTCGCCGCGTTGTAAAGGCGCAGGTCCTGCCCCTGCGTGAGCGTGTAGTGATTGATCGCGGACTCTATGAAGTAGCCGGCCGTGTAGCCTTCGTGGTTGCCACGATGCTCCGGCATCCAGTGCTCGGGCCAGCGGCTGCGATCAGAGAGCGTGTATGCAGTCTGAAGATAACCATCGGGCTCCTGCGCCGCGAGAACAATCGGGATCCACCTATCGAGCGTGACCTTCATATTCTGTTGCGCAGCGATGATCTCCTGATCCCCCTGCGGATCAACCATCAGCGCGATGCACATGGCTTCGACGGTCTGGTGCACCCACGCGTTCGAGAAGACATACCCCTTGTGCCGGGCATGCTGCTCGCCGCGCAATGCCTTGGCCGCTTCAATAAAGTTGTCCAGTCCGCCCTGGCCCTGTGTGAGATCAGTCCGCTCACACATGTCGATGACATGAGGAATCCAGCTGACGATCAGGGTCTTCGCGCGCTCGTTCCACATTGGGTTGTCGATGGAGTACAGCGTGGTGTAGACCACGTCGAGCCGATCCTTCGGCGGCGCTTTTTCCGCGTGGACGAACAGCTTCGAGGTGCCGTTCTCCTTGCCCAGCGCGGTGAGTTCAAGAACGTATTCGCCCGGCGCCGAGAAGGTGGCTGTGGTATCGGCCGCTGAAGGATCTGCGAAGACGACGTGGCCCGGTCCGGAGGCTTTGCTCCAGCGCACACGCCGTGGTGACGACGGCAGCAACCAGTCAGCCGTTCCGGATAGATACGTCTTGCTCCCGAGAACGACGGAGCGGTCGATGCCCGCGTTGACGATGGGCGGGAACAGCGGAACTGCGCCGGTGCTGTAGACCTTCCATTCGAGGATGCCGGGAGAGTGGGTGCCGTCCGAGACGATGTCGATCCGCAGCTTGTCGGTCTTTACCGCGTCAAAGGTGGTGCTGTTAAAGGTGTTTGCATTGATCCCAAAACCCTTGGCGTTCACAACCGGAACGAAAGCGGAGCCATTCCAGTAGCTGACCTTATAGGAGGCCGGCGCGCCGACACCCTGGCCATCGACCCACCAGTAGATCTCGACACGGTTCGTGGTTACAGGCTTGCTCCAGTCATACTGCACCCACTGTGGCTCTGTATGAGGCCACGTACCGAACACCGGGTGCGAATGGTCGTGGGAGCTCGAGGGATCAAACCCATCATTCAGTGCGGAGAGTTTGGTGTCACCCGACGCATTGGCTGCAGAGGGAGTGGCAACCTTCGCCAGATTGACGGAGATGTCTTCGCCCACAACGGAAGCCAGTGCAGGCGACCGGTCGACGGCAGCCAACAGCGCTACACCCGCCGCGCCGGCAAGGAAGTGTCTTCGGTTCACGGGCGCGCTGGTGAGCGCCGACTCCGCCGGTGCCGGAGAGGAAGCAGAACAGGAAAGCTCTTGAGGCGACAAACTAACAGACTTCATTGTCGATTCCTTTTCGCATGTTGGCATGAGTTATCGTCAGCGACCAGCGAACTCGTTCGGGTATACATCGTCCGATCGTCCGCGTGCATTCTCCGCAAAGTATCGTACCGCCGGCGCAACTGCGATTTCCAGCCTCAGATTCGCAGTTCTTGCGTCTGTTTTGTATACGTAAATGTACACACGAAGGTTGCGGTTGTCCATAAGCCCTTTTTCAGACCCAGGGAACCGGCCAACCTTCCAGCGGACCCCGATAATTCGCTGGCTGTTTAGCTCTAGGCATTTTTTGCGAATACTTCGCGCCACGGGGGCCAAGAGAATCAGTTCCTTGTCAACCGCCGCCAAAAAAAAGAGAAAATTTCTGCAAAAGTTTCGTTGACATTGGATACACAGTTGAATACAAAATAACCCACAACGAATACCGCAATTTTTGGTTTTAGAAGCCCGTAGCTGAGCAAGAGGGTCCATGCGGATTCGTTGCCGATGTTCTTGCGTGTCTTTTATGGAGGCGAAATATGAGATTTTCAGTATCGCGATTAGCAGCTCTTGCCTATTCCCTGGCGACGGTTTTCCTGCTCGTTCCTGGCGCTCTCAGCGCACAGTCGGGCAATGAGGGAACTGTCACGGTGACGGTGCAGGACACGTCCGGCGCCTTGATCCCGGGTGCCAAGCTGGAGCTTGTCGAGAACAGGTCAGACAGCGCCCGAAACGCAGAGAGCGACAATAAAGGTCTCCACGCCTTCGTGAATCTGAACATCGGCACATACCACCTCACCGTCTCGCACGCGGGATATCAGACGAAGGTGTATCAGGACGTGCTGGTGGAAAGCTCGTCCACCACGACACTGAACGTCGTTCTTCCTGTCGGTCAGGTCTCGGAGACGGTGAATGTGACGTCGCAGGCCAACGCTCTGCTGCAGACCACGTCCACCGAAATCGGCACAGTCATCAACTCGACAGACATCGAGAACCTTCCGATTTCCGGCCGCTCAATCTCTACGTTGACAACGCTGACGCCTGGCTACACCGGCACATGGAACGGACTGCCGGAGCCGGCGGAAGGAACCAACGTCGACGGTGCGGTGGCCAACAACGGCCGCACGAAGTATCAGGGCACGATCGCGACCTCCATCTCCCCCCGCATCGAGTCGTTCGAGCAGGTGAGCGTGGTTACGGACGGCCTGAACCTCGGCAACGGCTTCGGCACCGCTACGATGCAGCTCAACTACATTTCGCGTCGCGGAAGTAACCGGTTTCATGGGCGTGCGTACTATGACTTCCGCAACGATGGACTGAATGCGAACTCCTGGACCAACGACGTGACCAACACGCGCAAAGCGAAGCTGATTCAGCACGACTTCGGCGTCAGTGTCGGCGGCCCCATCCTGCACAACAGGCTGTTCTTCTTCGGCACCTTTGCGATGTTCAAGCAGCCGGGCACGGTAATCGCAACCAACAACGTCTTCGCGCCATCAGCAGTGACAGGTAACTTTACATATACCGGGACCGACGGGAAGGCGCATACCATCAACGTCTTCCAGTTGGCGCAGCAGTACGGCAACGGCTTGCCGACGGTCATCAACCCCGGCGTCAATACGCTTATTCAGAATGCGTTGACCGCCACGCAGTCGCTGACCAAGGGCAATTACACGGATCCGACAATTCAGAGCGTCGCATTCAACGAGCCCGGCGAGCAGACGCAGTACTACCCCGTGGCACGCTTGGACTACAACGCCAACGACAAGATCCGTATGTACCTCTCGTGGATCATGAACGAAAGCAAGCCGGTGGGGAGTTATCCTCCGCCCTATCCAGGCGCCTCTTTCGCCAACCAGAACGGCAACAACTACACGCGTAACTTCAACGGGAATTACGGCCTTGACTACATCTTCACTCCTAAGCTGATCAACCAGTTCAAATTCGGGTTCCTGTACAGCAAGCAGTTGTTTGCAGCTACGGCAACTCCAAACTGGCAGACCACGGCACCGGTCTTCTTCAACATGACAGGCGATTCGGCTAACCGTATGTCGGGTCTGAACTACACGCTACCCAGTGGCTATGAGTACCCGGTCTTCAGCCTCTCCGACAGTGTTACGTATGAGAAGGGATCGCACGCGCTCAACTTTGGTTTCCAGGGCTACCGCGAGCAGGATCACTACTACAACCCGCCTGTAGGCTTCCCCAACATTAACTTCGGCCTGGTAACGGGCGACCCCGCACAGAATGCATTCACCATCAGCGGCGCGTCAGCCACGATGCCCGCAGGTACGAGCACGGCGCAGTCTGAGGCATGGCAACTCTATGCCGTCCTAATCGGACGCATCTCAGGCGTAAGCGGAAGCAACGGCTACGATCAGCCAACCAACTCGTATAAACCGCACTCGTTCAACCTCGATGAAGTCGCACTGGCGAGCGGTATCTGGGCTCAGGATTCGTGGAAGGTTCTCCCGAATCTGACATTAAACTACGGTCTGCGCTGGGACTTCGTCGTCGACCCGCACGATATCAAGTCGGCCTACCACAATGCCCTGATCGACAGCATCTACGGACCTACGGCACAGGGCAATCTATTCAAGCCCGGAACCTTAGGCGGCAACCTCGCCCCGCAGTTTGTCTTGAACCCACGGCCATTCCACGGTTGGTATAAGACACCGCAGCCACAGTTCGCGTTGAACTGGAGTCCACACCCAGAGAAGGGCTCGGCTTGGGGCCACATCTTCGGCGATGGTGCTACGGCAATCCGTGCCGGCTTTGGATTGCGCAACTTCACCCAGCCGTACCAGTTCTACTGGGATGCCGCCTCTGCGCAGGCTCTGCTCTACTACCAGACCTTCGCTTTGACCGCCAACACGACCGGTACGACAGGCACATACGCTCCAGGCACTCTGAACTACGGCCAGTCTCTGCCGGCGTATGCCTTCAACCCGATAACCTTCCCACAATCGGCACCGCTCACAAACTTCTCGTTCATCAACTCGGGTGTGCCGGTGGAGGGCATCAAGTCCAACATTCGCATGCCGTACACGGAGTCGTGGAACCTTGGCATCCAGCGAGCACTGCGGCACAACACCGTCGTAGAAGTTCGCTACAACGGCAACCGTACAGTTCACAACTGGGTGACCTACAACTACAACGAAGTCAATATCTTTGAAAACAGCTTCCTTACCGACTTCCAGAACGCTGCAATAAATTTAGCGGCGAACGGCGGCACGAGCTTCAGCGATGCGAAAGGTATTCACACCCCAATCATCGATGCAGCGTTTGCGAACACGCCGACCGCGTTCACGAACGCGACCTTTGTCGGCTATCTGCAGCACGGTCAGGCCGGCTCGTTTGCCCGCCAGCTTGCCGGAAACGGCCAGTCGACACCGGCGTACTTCTGCGCACTGGTTGGGTCCAGCTTTACGCCCTGCGGTGTGAATGCGAAGTTCACGGGCGCGGGTGCCGGTTATCCCATCAACTTCTTCCAGTCCAATCCGTACGCTCCGGGTTCGAACACAACCTATATGACCGATGGAGGGTTCTCGAACTACAACGCGCTCCAGATCGATATTCGTCAGGGCAACTGGCATGGAGTGCAGGGCGATCTCAACTACACGTTCGGCAAGACGCTCGGCTTGGGAACCAACAACAACGACTACCTTGCAACGGCCGACAACTGGTACACACTGCGCAATCAGCATCTGGCATACGTGCCACAGTCGTTCGATGTGCGCCATGTATTCCACGCCTTCGGTACCTATGATTTGCCGTTCGGACAGAACAAGGCGTTCCTCAACTCGAATCACTTTGAAAATGCCATCTTCGGAGGCTTCAACCTGGGCACGGTCATCGGCTATCAGACAGGTACTCCGTTCCTCTTCACCGGTGGCTACGACACCTTCAACCAGTACGATGGCGGCGTAGTGTTCCCGAACGGAGCAACGGCGAAGACCCTCCAGAGCAAGGTTGGCATTCACTATGTGCCGGGCCACACAACGGCGCTCGCATTCGATCCGACACTCTTCTCTGGCGGAGCGGCGGGCGGCACTGCGAATTCTGCGATTGTGGCTCCCAACACGACGCCCGGGACCATCGGCAACGTGGTGTTCCTGCACGGACCGAATGTCTTTACTCAAAACATGGCGCTGTCGAAACTGATTCCGATCAAGGAAGGCATCGCCGTAAACCTGCAGGCAGAGTTCATCAACGTGTGGAACCACCCCACGTGGGGAACGCCTTCCGGCACCCTGCAGTCCACCAGCTTTGGTACGTCGAGCATCGGTACTGGCGCTCGTCAGATCGAGCTGCGCGGCAACATCACCTTCTAGCCGGGCCTGAATTGTAAGGGCCTGAAACCACGGTTCGGAGGCTGGTGCAGTGACCAACGTCGCTGCATCAGCCTTTTTTCTTGGTTGAGTCGTCAAACCTGGTAGAGCGGGCAAAGGATCTCCGATGAAAATGAATCGCCGTCAGTTTGTAAGAGGCGCGGCTGTGCTGGCTGCCGCAGGAACGTCGCCGGCGATCGCACGTGCGGCCGCCAAAGGAGTGGTGCCTGCATCGGTAAAGCCGCTGCCCCTCACTGCGGTACGTCTGACGCCTTCTGATTTTGCGACAGCGGTCGAGGTGAACCGTACCTTCCTGTTGAGCCTCAGCGGCGATCGCCTTCTGCACAACTTCATGAAATATGCAGGCCTGCCGCCGAAGGGAGAGATCTACGGCGGATGGGAGTCCGACACGCTCGCCGGACATACGCTGGGCCACTACCTTTCTGCGCTTGTGCTCACGTATCAGCAGACGGGAGACGAGGAATGCAGGAAGCGTGCTGATTACATCGTCGATGAGCTTGCGCGCGCCCAGGCGGCACGCGGCACAGGCTACGTAGGCGGACTTGGCCGCAAGCTCAAGGACGGCACGATTGTTGACGGCGAATCGATCTTCCCTGAGGTCATGCGCGGCGAGATCCACTCCGGCGGCTTCGACCTGAACGGATCGTGGTCGCCGCTCTATACCGTGCACAAACTCATGGCAGGATTGCTGGACGTACACGCGGCGTGGGGGAATCCCACCGCGCTCAAAGTAGAGCAGGGGCTTGCGGAGTACTTTGCGAAGGTGTTCGCCGCGCTGAGCGATGAACAGATGCAGCAGATGCTCAATACGGAGTATGGCGGTTTGAACGAAAGCTTCGCCGAACTCTCCGCGCAGACAGGAGACAAGCGCTGGCTCGACATCTCACAGCGCATCTACGACCGCAGAGTCCTCGATCCGCTGGAGGCGGGTCAGGATAAGTTGGCGAACTTCCACGCAAACACACAGGTTCCCAAGCTGATTGGTCTTGCTCGCATTCATGAGCTCAGCGGCAAGCCCGCGCCGGGAAATGGCGCGAGCTTCTTCTGGACAGCGGTGACGCAGCATCACAGCTACGTCATCGGCGGCAATGCGGACCGCGAGTACTTCACCGCACCGGACACTCTCTCCGCTCATATCACCGAGCAGACCTGCGAGCACTGCAACACCTACAACATGCTCAAGCTCACGCGCCACGTATACAGCTGGACGCCCGATGCGTCCTACTTCGACTACTACGAACGCGCACACCTGAATCATGTAATGGCCGCGCAGGATCCGACGACGAGCGGCTATACCTATATGACGCCGCTGATGAGCGGTTCCCGCCGCGATTACTCGAGCCCGAAAGAAGACGCCTTCTGGTGCTGCGTCGGCACCGGTATGGAGAGCCATTCCAAGCACGGTGACTCAATCTTCTGGGAGGGGGATGGCACGCTGCTCGTCAACCTCTACATACCCGCAGAGGCCACATGGGCGACGCGGGATGCGAAGGTTAAAGTCGAGACCAAGTATCCGATGCAGCCGGAGTCGCGCCTGACACTAACCGCTCTTCAGAAACCCGGCAGCTTCTCGATTGCGCTGCGTGTTCCGGGCTGGGCCAAAGGTAACGCCAGCGTCACGGTGAACGGCAAACACTTCGATCCAACCATGAGCAGGGGCTACGCCATCGTTGACAGGAAGTGGAAGCAGGGAGACGTAGTCGCGATCACTCTGCCGCTCGACCTCCGCATCGAATCTACTCCGGGCGATGACAGCACGATCGCCATCCTGCGCGGGCCGATGGTGATGGCAGCCGATCTTGGGCCGACCTCAGACAAGTGGGATAGCCCAGACCCCGCGATGGTTGGCGAGAATCTGCTAGCCGGCTTCAAGCCCACCGCCAATACGGAACGCGTGTCCTACGAGACGCACGGCGTACTTCGACCGGCTGATCTCACCTTCGTGCCCTTCTATAGCCAATACGAACGTCGCAGCGCCGTCTACTTCAAACGCTTCAGTGACGATCAATGGAAGGTCGAGCAGGCGGCCTTCCTGGCTGAGCAGGAACATCTGAAAGACATCACCGCACGTTCGGTGGACGTGATGCACCTCGGTGAGATGCAGCCGGAGCGCGACCACAATTTCGTATCGCAGACCTCCTACCCCGTGGTTTACCGCGGACGCCAGGGCCGGGACGCGCGCTCGGGCGGCTACTTCCAGTTCACGATGAAAACCAAGCCAGGCCCGCTGGTGTTGATGGCCACCTACTGGGGCGACGAGCGTGGAAACAACTTCGACATACTTGTCGACGACGTACTGCTGGCCACGCAGGAGCTGAAAAGTAACAAGCCGGGCAAATTCTTCGAGGTCGAGTATCCGATACCCGAAGCCCTGACCAGCGGCAAGACAAGCATTCGCGTGAAGTTTGTACCGCACAACCGCTCAACGGCGGGACCGGTCTTCGGCGTAACGCTGTTCACGCAGAAGCCATTGAACGGACCCGCAGGCGGCCAGGCCACGACAACCTCCTCATCCACCTAGGATGAGGAGGTTTCACAATCAGGAGAGCTTCACGGAGACGGTGCCCGCAGCGAGTGTGAAGTTCTTCTCGCCACCGCCCGCAAGCTTTGCGCGAAACGCATGAGGCTTCGTGCGCGAGCCCTTGCCACGCCGCAGTGTGAGCGTCTTTGATCCATCGTCCCAGCGCATGGCGATCTCTTCGAAATCACCGTGCTCATTTGCGAAGCTCACGCCGTCATCGTCGTAGAACGTGAACGCGCCGTCGGCTCCGGGATAGATGTTCAACGTCACCGGTTCGCTCGAAGGCTCGTCTGCGTACTGCTTCACGGGCCCTGTGGGCACAATCGCTCCCGCACGCACGAGCAGCGGCATTGAATCGAGTGGAGCTTCGACGGTCACATTGCCGCCGCCCTGGACCTGCTGACCGGTCCAGAAATTCCACCAAGCACCCTGCGGCAGCGTCAGCGAGCGTGACGTTGCGCCGCTCTCGAATACCGGCGCAACCAGCAGGCTCGGCCCAAAGAGGTACGCATCGACCGTCGCCCACGCCTTCTCATCGCCGGGAAACGCGAGCCCTAGACTGCGGATAAGTGGCAGACCCGTGGTATGCGTTTCGTACGCCGCGGAGTAAAGGTAGGGAAGCAACCGATACCGCGTCTCCAGAAACTTGCGGCATATGGGTTCGACTGCAGCGTTATGCAAATCCTCTTCTTTCGGGAGGAATGAGGCGGCATTCTGGCCCATCTCCGAGGGGCCATAGCTACCCGTGTTCCATCCCCAAGGACGGCGCAATTGCCACGTGCGGCCATGGCACCGAAACGACGGACAGAATGCGCCGAACTGAAACCAGCGAACAAAGAGTTCCGCGGTGAGCTCTTTCGTCGGCACGAAGCCACCGATATCTGTGCCCCAGTAAGGAACTCCGTTCAGTCCCGCGTTAATGCCCTCCATGATCTGCGTCTCAAGCGTCTTCCACGTTGAGAAGGTATCGCCCGACCACAGCCATCCCCAACGCTGGATACCCGCGTAGCAGTTGCGGTGCAGCGCGAAGGGCCGCCGGTCGGAGCGCGTCTTGCGGCCGCCCTCCCAGTACATGCGATTGCGCACCAGCCGCGAGTACGTTGGCAGCACGTCGCCTTCGTCCGGCCACCAGCCGTCGACGCCCATATTCACGAAAGGTTCGTGCTGCTCCCAGTAGTTGGCCGCATCTCCTCGCACCGAAGCCGCGACGCCCGCATCATTCACAGCCCCGTGCAGCGTCTCAGGCGGATTTACCACATGCAACACGACCTTGAAGTGCTTGTCATGAAACTCGCGCAGAATCTGCTGGGGGTCCGGAAAGACCGCCTTGTTGAAGACGAAGGACCCGTGTCCCGTATTCCAGCCGGACGGGCAGAAACCCGTTCCGAGATAGATCACTGCATCGCAAGGCAGCTTCTTTTCGCGGAAGGTAGCAGCTTCACTAAGAATCTGTTCGCGGCTATCGAGTGTGCGGTGCGACTGCTGAAATCCCAGCGTCCATCGTGCAGGAAGGTGTGGATACCCGGTCAGCTCGGCGTATTCGCGCAGCAATTCAGCGGGCGTTTCGCCCACGACAAGGAAGATATCCAGCGGGCGCGCAACGTCGCTCGGATGCCATACGCCCTGATCGCCCGAAAGGTCGAACTGGCCCGTAGGCAGGTGAAAGTACAGCCCCCAGCCCTTGCCCAGCAACCAGGGGATCGGGTTGCGCGCGCCAAAAATGCGCAGATTATCGCCCGCGCCATTTCGCATCATGTCCTTCGTGCCACGGCGATCGAGAGGATGCGTACCCGGGCCGAGACCGTAAACTGGCGCATCTCCGTATTGGAAAGCCACCTGATTCATCTCCGGGTGAAAGGTCAGCTCCTGAAGGCTCCCGCGTTGCGAATGCCGAACGCTCACGCGCAGCGGCGCAGTCTCGATGCGCACGGTGTACTCTCCCCATGCCAGTTCGCTCGCTGCGGCCGGCTGGTCAGCCCGCTGGCGGTGCAGGGCAGCCGGATACGTGCGCGAAACGAGACTGCCGTCGTCGTAATAGTTGTCGATGTTCTCGTCAACCGCTGCCACTGTGATTCGCAGCATCCGCGATGAAACGGCGACGAGCGTCAGTTCTGTCCCCGCATCGCCGGTGAGTGGTGATCTCGGAGCCGCACTGCGCCCCGATGTTCCCGCCTGCGGCTCCGCCGCCTCCGCGAATGCAGTTTGGCCGGACAGCAGCATGCCGGCGGTTCCAGCTCCAGCGGTCTTAAGTAGCTTTCTTCTGGAGATCGGATATCCGGCGGAAGGCATCAGGAGGGCTCCTTTGCGGGCGGTTGGGCCGAACCCACCCCCGCGCTGAAATTAACATCTGCGGTGTCGAGCCAAGATACACGAATACCTATTTGTATACAAAGTAGTGGACGTGTATAAAGGGTGCCACGCGGGTAGTTCCTCATAGGCCATACGTGCCTTTAACGGCCGTTTCGGAGATCCATTGAGAGAATGCCTAAGTTCATCTGCAAGCCTGGGGAGCGATTTTGCATGAGGAATTTGCGGCGGGTGGGAGTAGGCAGTTTCCTCGCGGTACTGATGACTGCTGGACCGGCAGTTGCGGAGGGGACTGCAGCTGAGTCACCGGTCATGCGGCCCGTGATCGAGCACTACACAGCGGACAGCATGTCCCTGCAGCGCAACTATCAATTGAATTTTTCGGCATCGTCCATGGAGCGCTTCAGCAAGTTCTACGCCGACGAACTGCGCGACCTCGACAAGATCGACTTCGACCACCTGTCGCACGGGGATCAGGTGGACTTTGTGCTCTACCGCCATCTGCTGGTTTCGGAGCAGCACCAGCTCGCGATTCGGAAGAAGCAGACCGACGAGATGTTGCCGCTGCTGCCCTTCGAGAAGAACGTCGAAGCGCTGCTCGACGCCAAACGCGAGATGAAGACGCCGAACGCCGAGCAGACGGCCGCCACGCTGACAGAGATCGTGCGGCAGATCGACGCAGCGCGGCATGAGTTCGACCCTTCACCGCATGGTGCACGAAACGCCGACAAGACCGCGGACGCGAAGCCGAAGATCGATCCCGTCGTTGCCAACCGCGCTGCGAACGCGACCCGCCAGATCAGCATGGCGCTGCACGAATGGTTCGATCAGTACAACAGCTACGATCCGTTGTTCACATGGTGGGCCGACCAGCCATTCAAAGATCTCGATAAGGCGCTGACCGGCTACCAGGGGTTCCTCAAGGAGAAGCTAGTCGGCATTGCCGCGGACGACAAGACGACGATCATTGGCGATCCCGTCGGTCGCGACGCTCTGCTCGACGAGCTTCAGGACACGCTGATTCCTTACACCCCAGAAGAACTCGTCGCCATTGCGCAGACTGAGTACGACTGGTGCATGAAGGAGATGCTCAAGGCGTCGCACGAGATGGGCTACGGCGATGACTGGCACGCTGCTGTCGCGAAGGTGAAGACGATGCACGTCGCGCCGGGCGATCAGCCGGAACTGATTCGAAAGTTGGTCGTCGAGGGCAGCGACTTCGTCAAGAAGAACGACCTCGTAACCGTGCCGCCGCTCGCAGACGAGACCTGGCGAATGATCATGATGACGCCACAGCGGCAACTCGTGAATCCGTTCTTCACCGGCGGCAACGAGATCAGCGTCTCCTATCCCACCGACACGATGACCTTTGACCAGCGCGAAATGAGCATGAATGGCAACAACATTCCGTTCGCGCATGCCACGGCATTTCATGAAATGATCCCCGGGCACTTCCTGCAGTTCTATATGTCATCGCGCTACCACATCTACCGGCGACCGTTCTCAACGCCGTTCTGGAGTGAAGGAAACGCCTTCTATTGGGAGATGGTCTTCTGGGATGAGGGGTTCGAGAGTACGCCGGAGGAGCGCGTCGGTGCCCTGGTATGGCGCATGCATCGCTCCGCGCGCGTGATCTTCACGATGAACTTCCACCTCGGCAAGTGGACGCCGCAACAGTGCGTACAGCTCCTTGAAGACGCGGTCGGATTCGATCCCGACAACGCAACAGCAGAAGTCCGGCGCTCATTCGATGGATCCGTCGGCCCGCTCTATCAATGCGCCTACCTCATGGGCGCACTGCAGTTTCGCGCGATGCGGCATGAACTCGTGGATTCGAAGAAGATGACCGAGCGTCAGTTCCATGACGCGATCCTCCACGAGAACGCAATGCCTATCGAAATCCTGCGCGCGGACCTCGAAAACTTGAAGCTCACTCGCGACTACAAGACCAGCTGGCCCTACTACGGTCCGCATCCCACGCATCCCGGAACGCCTCAGCCCTGAGAGCACTCCTCTGACCTTGAACAAGGAAAGGTGAATTCATGGATCGACGCAGATTTATACAGACCGTTGCAGCCAGCGCGGCAGCCGCCAAGACACTAAGCGCCGCCGCCCAGGAAGCGTCAAAGCGGCCGGCCACCAGTACAACGCTGGGAACCGTCACATCAAGCAACGCCGATGTAAGCGGCCACACGCTGGTCTGCACCTTCCCGTATGAGGGCGCAACATGGAAGGTCTACGAGGATCTGCGCACGCGTGATGGCGTCATCACATTCGTCTCTTCATCGGGCCGTGCGCGCGTGCTGACGAAGAGCGCCGAAGCAAGCTTCGCCCCTGACGGACCGCCGCATCTCGGTTTGGAAATCAAGGACATCGGCATGGCCGGTCCCGATCTCCTTGCCGATAAGCTGCTGGCCCAGGGCGACCCCAACGAGGATGACGTGCGCAAGGCAGCGCCGCCAATGCACTCGTATCATCCGACCACACCAAATCCCAACTTCCGGCCGAGCTGGGAGACCTTCGTCGGTACGCGTGAATGCAATGACACGATGCCCGTGTATCCCAGCGGCAACACGCGCACCTATCACCCGGTGCAGTACTTCAAAGAGCTCACAGGCGAACGCGCTAACCAACGCTTCGAAGGCCTCATCGGCGGATGGATGCCTGCGGTACGAAAGGTCATGCCGGGCGATGACGGCTCTCACTACGAGATAGTCGTCTTCGGCGATGTGCTTGCGAAGGACAAGTTCATCGTTCAAACCTGGCACCGTACGGCGCATGTGCAGAACGGCAAGGTCGTCAAAGTCGAGTACGGCTACAGCTACCCTGCATACACGCGCCGCCGCCAGGATCCAAAGCCCGAAGAGTTCTTTCGCGCAATGCTGATCTTCGCTGCGTACTGGGATCGTCAGCTCCAGGACATGTCGGCGATCACGCTGCCCGATCCAAGCTGGACCAGCATGGCGCGTTACGCCTTCGTGAAAGAACTCATGGTTCGTCCCGGCGGCACTTATCCGAAATACGGCGCAGTCGATCGCGACTACTACGGCTCGGAGTACGACGGCTTCCAGGACATCTTCACGATGTCGCTCTACGCAAACATGGAGTGCGGTCGCCTCGACCTCGCGCGCGAGGTCTTCGACGGATACTTCACCGACTTCACTGACGACAAAGGCATGATCAACATGCGCGGGCCGGAGACCGCGCAGTACGGCCTCACACTCTTTCTCGTCGCCCATTACTACGGTCTGACAGGAGACCGCGCGCTGCTCGTGAAGCATCGCGAAAAGATCGAAGCGATTGCAACGATGCTCGCAGAGCTTGAAGACGAGGGGCTGGCATTGCCTGCGAACGACCGCGGCCACGGCCTCATTCACGGCTGGTGCGAATCCGATGCGTGCCTGGCGGCCGACCCTTCCATCTGGTGGAAGCCCTATTACGCAAACAGCGCGTTCGCTGTGCGCGGTTGGCGCGAGATCGCCGCGACCTGGGGCAAGCTGAACCTGCCGGGCGGAGCAGCGAAGATCGCAGACTGGAACCGCCGCGCCGATCGCCTACAGAGCACTCTGCTGAAGAGCATCGACGCGAACACCAAGAAGGACATGAAGCCTCCCTATGTGCCTCTGTTGCCCGGTTCGCAGTACACCTTCCGCGAGGCCATGGAGAAGGAACGCCCCAGCGAGCAGCAGTGGTCGCATCGCTGCTACGCCGAGCTGCTGCAGGCCAACGTTTTGCCCGACCCAACGGCGAATGCCGTGGTCGACACCATGCGCGCATACGGCGCGACAACCATCGGTGTCGTGGCCAATGTGGGCCGCGCGAATCCAAATGGTCGCGCGATTCTCGGCTTCATCTCCTACGGCTACGCGCAGATGCTGCTGCGCCTGGACCGCGTCGAGGAGTACATCCTCTTCATGTACGCGCACCGGTATCACGACCACACGCGCGGCAGCTGGACGGCCGGCGAGGTCTCAGGCATCACCGGCAGCGGCGCCATCTTCTGCATTCCCGCACAACAGACGATTCCACTGCTCGTGCGCTGGATGCTGGTCTTTGAGGACAACGACAAGGACACGCTTCACTTTGGCCGTGCCATCCCGCGCGATTGGGTTGCGACAGGCAAGCCGATTGCGATTGAACAAGCCCCCACACGCTACGGCCACGTCAGCTACAAGCTGGAGACTCGTGGTGATGAACTCGTCGCAACCGTGACATTGCCTCCATCGGGCAAACTCCCTAAGGAGCTGCACGTTACCTTCCGCGCACCGAAGGGCAAGAGTGTTGCAAGCATCACAGTGAACGGCAAAGCAGGTACGCTGGGTGGAACTCACAACGACGCTGCGGTGATTGCGCCGAGCAGCGCCCGTCGCTTTGAAGTTGTAGCAAAACTCGCATAAGAGACAACAGGTCAGGAGACAACAGGCTTGAGCGCAGAAGTGCATGTGATGGAAGCGAAGTCGGGAGCCGCGCACACAGGAGAGTTCCGCAAGGCGCTCGGTCTGTTTGACTCCGTGATGATTGTCTCGGGCATCATGGTGGGCTCGGGCATCTTCATTGTCAGTGCGGAGATCTCGCGGCAGGTGGGGTCCGCAGGGTGGCTTTTAGTGGCGTGGATCATTACCGGAGTCCTCACCGTCGCCGGCGCGCTCTGCTATGGCGAACTCGCCGCTATGATGCCGCAGGCAGGCGGCATGTACGTCTACCTTCGCGAAGCCTATTCGCCGTTGCTTGGTTTTCTGTACGGCTGGACATTGCTCACGGTCATCCAGACGGGAACCATCGCCGCCGTAGCCATCGCCTTTGCACGATTCACCGGCGTCGTCATTCCGCGCATCAGCGAAGCAAATTATCTGGTTGCGCCGATCAACGTCGTGCCCGGTTACGCGGTTTCGCTCTCCACTGCGCAGGCGCTCGCGCTGGTCATCATTCTGCTCATCGCCGTCGTCAACTGTTATGGCGTCCGCTGGGGCAAGCTCATCCAAAATATCTTCACGGTGGCCAAGCTGCTGGGCATGGTTCTGCTACTCGGTTTGGGAGCGTATGCCTTTCTCCGTGCGCCGGCCGTGTTCCATGCGAACTTTGCTCACGCATGGACGCCGCATGCGATAACGCAGATCGGCAGCACGAACGTGATGACCTGGTTCGGCATGATGGTGGCGCTGTGTGTCTCCCAAACCGGTTCGCTCTTCTCCGCCGACAGCTGGCACGACGTCACGTTCGTCGCAGGTGAAGTGCGGCGTCCAGAGCGCAATCTCCCACTGGCCCTCGCCCTGGGCACATCGCTGGTCATCGTGCTCTATCTGCTCTGCAATCTCTGTTACCTCGCGGTGCTTCCGGTTCACGCGATTCAAACTGCGCCCTCCGACCGCGTGGCGACGCTGGTAGTCAATCAGGTGCTGCCGGGCCTCGGCGAGCTGGCGATGGCGCTGCTAATCATGGTCTCCACCTTCGGCACGGTGAACGGCATCACGCTCGCTGGCGGCCGCGCCTGCTACGCAATGGCGCAGGACGGGCTCTTCTTCCGCCGCGCCGGCAAGCTTAATAAGGAGGGCGTCCCTGCCTCCGCGTTGATGATGCAATGCGCCTGGGCTCTGCTGCTCGTTCTGCCGCGCACCTACGATGCGGCAACCAAAACCTATGGCAATCTCTACAGCAATCTGCTGGACTACGTGATCTCTGCGGCGCTCATCTTCTATATCCTCACGGTTTCGGCGCTCTTCCGCCTGCGCCGCACCCGGCCGGATGCCGTTCGGCCGTATCGCTGCTGGGGATACCCCTGGCTGCCCGCCCTCTATGTCGCAGGGGCCGCAGTCGTCCTGGTGATTCTCTTCTGCTATCGGGCCGCAACTACTTGGCCCGGGTTATTTATCGTCCTCAGCGGCGTTCCGGTCTACTTGCTTCTGCGCCGGCGCAACGACAAATCGCGGCAGGGTACTGCAACTCCTCTCGCATCATCATCATGAACGACGCCGTCGCAAGTTTGTATTGGCGGTACCGGCAGGAAGGAGAACATAAATCTTCTTGTCTCTTGTATACGGTTTTGCGTTTAATTACATGCGATAATTACGTGTTTCCATATGGCGATCAAGAAAAAAACCACGTCCTCCAAAAGTACCCGTCCAAAGCCTGAGCACGGCACGAGCCTCATCACCGCCTTCCAGGAGATTCGCGAGCTGATCGTACATGGCCGCTTGTCTCCCGGCACGTGGATTCTCGAGGCTGATCTGGCCGAGCGCCTGAACATGAGCCGAACGCCCGTACGCGGCGCCATTCAATGGCTGCAGCGCGAGGGCTACGTGCTCGAGCACCGGAACGTCAGCAAATCGCGAATGATCGTCGCTCCTCTCACCAAGGAGGACGCCAACGAGTTGTACATCGTTATCGGCAGCCTGGAAGGAATTGCGGGCCGTGGTGTGGCGCGTCTCCCGCAGGCCCAACGCAAGCAGATCGGAGCCCAGCTCCGTGCTCTCAATGACCGGCTGGATGAGATTGCCAGCGGGCAGAGCAATCACCCCGGCGAGATCTTCGAGATCGATCGCGACTTCCACCGCCTCATCGTTAAATACGGTGCTGGCCCTCGGCTGAAGACGTTGCATGGCGGCGTCGAGCCGCAGACTGAACGTTACTGGCGCCTCTATGCGAGCTCTATCATCAAGGACCTCCACATCTCCGTCGATGAACACAAGGAGATCATTCGGGCCGTGGAGGCGGCAGATGCGGATGCCGTTGATGTTTCACTGAAGCAAAACTGGCTCAAGGGCGCGGAACGCCTTGGACACGTCATCGACATCTTCGGTGAGCGCGGAAGCTGGTAGCAGTCCGTTAGAGGATCAGTTTGGCGTTCAAATTTGGGACTTCCCAATGTACGTTCTCCTGATATATACAAAAACGTATTCTGATTCGTGTTCACACCCTCGACGACGATATGGGAGAGTCGTCTGGGGCACCGTATCCGCAGATCATCCCTAACGCGCCGGCCACGCTCGCGACCGGTATTGGAGTTCGTGTGAATCGTCTTCTGTCGTCGTTTTGTCGCGTTTCGGTCGCTGCTCTCACGCTTGCCTTTTGTGGTTTAGGTTCTGCTCTCCACGCTCAGGATGTGAGTGGCTATTGGGATGTGAGCACGCCGAATCCAAATGGCGATGGAACCTCCCGCCACACGTTCTTCCACATCGAGCAGAATGGGCAGGCCATCTCCGGAGAGCTCATCCGCAAGCCCACTGGCATTCCCATCAATGGCACCTTTAAAGATGGCGCTCTTCATTTCGTGACGGTGCCGTCGACTCCTCCGCCTGCACCAGCAGGCCAGCCGCCCCGCCGCCAGATGCCCGTGCTCACCTATGACGGCACGCTGCAGGACGGCAAGCTCATGCTTACCTCGCAGGGCCGCACAGGCGAAATCCATTCCGTAGCGGAGAAGACGACGAAGGAAGCCACCGAGCCGCCCGCGGCATTGCCGTTGCCCGCACTGAAGGATCTACCGGACAACGGGCTCGTGCGCACTCCGCCCATGGGTTGGAACAGCTGGAATAAGTTCGCCGGTCGCGTGGATGATGCTTCAGTCCGCGGCATGGCTGACGCGATGGTCTCAAGCGGCATGCGCGATGCCGGCTATATCTACATCAATATCGACGACACGTGGGAGCTAGGCCGCGACGCCGCCGGCAACCTCATCTCCAACAAGAAATTTCCTGATATGAAGGCCCTCGCCGATTACGTCCACTCCAAAGGATTGAAGATCGGCATCTATTCTTCACCCGGACCCAAGACCTGCGCAGGATACGAGGGCAGCTACGGCCACGTGGCACAGGACGCGAAGACTTGGGCCGCCTGGGGCATCGACTACCTCAAGTACGACCTCTGCAGCGACCTCGATGTCTACAAAGATGACGCGCCGACACTGCAGGCGATCTACCAGGAGATGGGTGAAGCGCTCCAGGGCACGAAGCGCCCGATTGTCTACAGCCTCTGCGAATACGGCCGCGCGGAGCCCTGGACCGGCTGGGGTGAAAAGTCTGGCGGCAATCTCTGGCGCACGACTGGTGACATCAGCGACCGCTGGCAGTCGATGGACCGCATCGGCTTCAGCCAACTTAAAATTGCCTCTTACGCTAAACCTGGTCACTGGAACGACCCTGACATGCTCGAGATCGGCAATGGTGGCATGACCGCCGATGAGTACCGCACGCACATGACCCTGTGGTCACTGCTCGCCGCGCCGCTCATCGCGGGCAACGACCTGCGCTCCATGACCGACGAAACCAAAAGCATCCTCGAGAACCGCGAGGTTATCGCGATCGACCAGGACTCCAACTACAAGCCCGTCGTTTCCGTCTCGAGCAACAACGGTCTCGAAGTGTTGATGCGCCCACTCTCCGACGGCTCAGTTGTGGTCGGTCTCTTCAATCGCACCGAAGCGCCCGCGGAGATGTCATTCCCGCGCTCGAGCCTGCCAGCAAGCTTCGCCGGGAAGAAGCTCGAACTGCACGATCTCTGGCAGCATGCGCGCGCCACGATGACCGGTGACAACTTCACCTCCACCGTGCCTACCCACGGCGTCGTTCTCGTGAAGTTCACTGCACATTAGAACCGGGCCGTCCTACGCAAGCGGCTCCCGAAAGGCAAGAGGCATTGACGCTTCAGAGGTGTCAGCGCACGTACGCCGGACTCATCCTCGCTTTGCTCGTGGCTGGCCTGTTCGGAGCGCGGGGCAATGCGCAGACCGCGACCGTACCAACACCACAGACCATCCACAGTCGCGGCAACCCGATTCTCTCCGACGGCTCCTACTACTCGGCCGATCCCGCACCGATCGTCGTCGGTGACACGCTATACATCCTCGCCGGTCGCGACGAGGCTCCGCCCAATCGCAACGACTTCATCATGAACGAGTGGCAGATCTTCGCCACCAAGGACGTCGCCTCGCACGTCTGGCAGCACTATCCCAACATCCTGCGCCCCGAAACAGTCTTCGCCTGGTCCAAGCCCGGCCACGCCTACGCCGGTCAGATCATCGAAGGACCCGACCACAAGTTCTATCTCTACGCTCCCGTGCAGGAAGGCAAGCGCGAGCATCGTGACCCCTTCGTCATTGGCGTCGCCGTCTCAGACACTCCACTCGGCCCATGGAAGGACGCGCACCCATCCGGCCCCATCGTCTCGCAGTCTCTTCCCGAGCCGAACAACATTCAGAACATCGACCCTACCGCCATGGTCGACAACGACGGCCGTGTCTATCTCTACTGGGGAACCTTCGGCCAGCTCCGCGGCGTGGAGCTCGAAAAAGACATGGTGACGCCCAAAGGCCCCGTCGTCGCCGTGCATTCGCTCACCGGCTTCTTCGAGGCCGCATGGATCATGCGCCGCGGCAACACCTACTACATGGTCTACGCCGACAACCAGGCCGGCCCGAACTCACCCTGCACGCCAGCCGTATATCACGCATGCATCGCCTACGGCACGTCTGACTCACCGCTCGGCCCGTGGACCTACGGTGGAGTCATCCTCGATCCTGTCTCATCGACGACCTCGCATCCCGGCGTCATCGAGTTCAAAGGGCAGTGGTACATCATCTACCACACGGCCGACGCCAAGGGCGGTGGCCACTTTCGCCGCAGCGTCGCCATCGACAAGATCGAATGGGACGACAGCGTGAAGCCTGCGCGCATGCTCAAGGTTGTTCAGACCCACGAGCCGCAGCCGCCTCCGCAACCAACACGCAACATCGCGATGGCCGCCCATGCCGCTGCGTCCAACGAGCCCGTGCCCCTCCAGTACTGGATCAAATCTCTCAACGACGGCATCGTGCGTGAGAACCCGCTGCCTCCCGACATGTGGGGAAGCTGGACACGCCGCAACCCGCCGCACCAATGGATCGAGTACGCATGGTCGAAGCCCGTCACCCTCGACGGCTCGCGCATCGTCTTCTGGAGCGATCACCCCGCCGGCGCAACGGAGGGTGTCGCGCCGCCCGCCAGCTGGCATCTCGAGTACGTCAAAAACGGCGCCTGGCAACCGGTCCCCAACGCCAGCGCCTATCCCTCCACGCCCATGCGGTCCTTCCTCGACGTCAACTTCCCGAAGATCAAGACCCAGTGCCTGCGCGCAGTCTTCGACGCCTCCGGAACCGAAGACCATTACGCCGCCGTCGCCGTCGAGGAGTGGGAGGCTCTGGCTCTCAAGGCCGAATTGCCCGCCAAACGCGGCATCCCCCCGCCCGACGCCTCGGCATGCCCGGCGCAGTAACGCTGCCCGGTTTTGCACAAATACCGAAATTTCTCGCGTCTTTGAAAATACTTTTACGTATACTTCTTCGTGTTCCAAACTTTTTAAACTGCCGCGCGCTGGGAAGTGCCGTCGTCTTTCCAGTCTGCCGCGCTGATCGACAGAACCCGGCTACCGGGTAAGTCTCCGTTGTGGCGTACCTGAAAGGAGCTTCTTTGATGACGAACCGTCGTCGCTTCTCGCTGATCATTCTGCTCGCCTTCGCGGCTCCCGCTATCTATGCGCAGGGCACACTCGCCGACTATCAGCGCGCGCATGATCTGCAGGACAAAACTAAAGATCTGGTGCTCAATGAGCCCGGCCCGGCCAACTGGATCGGCGACACTCACCACTTCTGGTACGCACACACCGTCAAGGGCGGAACGGAGTACATGCTCGTCGACTCGGAAGCCGCAACCAAAAAAGTGGCTTTCGATCACGCGAAGCTCGCCGACGCCATCAACAAGGCTGCCGACGAACACTACACCGCCGTGACCTTGCCGTTTCAGTCAGGGCTCGGGCGCCCGGGAACAGCAGCACGGCGTGGAGCCGGCGGTCCTCAGATGAACGCTCCGCTGACCTTCGTCGACGACGAAAAGGCGATTGAGTTTGGCGTCAAAGGATCGATGTACAAGTGCGATCTTCAGGCCTACACCTGCAACAAGACCGGCCCCATCCCCGCTTCCAGCGCGAATCGTCGCGGCGACAACCCGGAAGCAGACGATCTCAATCCGGAAGCCATCGACCCTGAAGGCCCCGGCGGCGATCCCGTCGATGGCCTCGCGTGGCAGCCACCCGCTCCGCAGGAGGGCGACACAGGCCGCTTCGGTCGCCAGCAGCGCGCATGCGCTGTCTCGCATGATCGTCCTGGACAGCAGCGGGAGAGAACCGCACCGCAGGACTCCGCACGCATGGGCGTCGGTTCTCAGTTCCCGGATCAGCTTCCGCCCACACCTCCCGACACCTGCAACTCTTTCGACGGCAAATGGCAGGCATTCATTCAGGACTTCAACGTCTTCCTGAAGCCGGGAGGGAAGGGCGATTCGGTGCAGCTAAGCTTCGATGGTTCCGAGAAGAACTACTACTCGCTGCGCACCATCGCTTGGTCGCCGGATTCGAAGAAGGTCGTCGCGTATCGCACGCGCCCTGGATTCGATCGCGAGATCATGTACATCGAGTCCTCGCCAGCCGACCAGCTGCAGCCCAAGAGCATGACGGTGCACTACGCGAAGCCCGGCGACCCTGTGGACGTCGCCTATCCCGTGCTCTTTGATGTGGCCTCGCGCAAGGGCCTCGAGATCAACAATGCGCTCTTCCCGAACCCCTACGACATCACGCCTCCGGTGTGGTGGAAGGATAGCCGCGCCTTCACCTTTGAGTACAATCAGCGCGGCCATCAGGCCTACAAAGTCATCGAGGTCGATGCCAACACCGGCGCTCCTCGCGCCCTCATAGACGAGGAGACGAAGACCTTCTTCTACTACAGCAACCTCGGGCCGGGACTGTCGGCAGGCCGCAAGTACCGCTATGACGTGAATGACGGCAAAGAGATTATCTGGGCCTCCGAGCGTGATGGATGGGAACACCTCTACCTCTACGACGGCACCACCGGCGCGGTAAAGAACCAGATCACCAAGGGTGACTGGCTGGTCCGCGATGTGGCCTGGGTCGACGAGCCCAACCGTCAGATCTGGTTTGCGGCAGGCGGCTCAATTGCGGGCCAGGATCCCTACTTCACCCAGTACTACCGCATCAACTTCGACGGCAGCGGCCTCACGAAACTGACTGACGCCGACGGTATGCACAATCTCGTCTTCTCGAAGGACCACAAGTTCTACGTCGACACGTGGCAGCGCGTGGATCTCGCGCCCATCGCGCAGCTTCGCCGCAGCGATGACCAGAAGGTTGTGCTCGATCTCGACAAGTCCGACACAACCGCTCTGCTCGCCGCCGGCTTCCGTCCCCCCGACGTCTTCGTCGCCAAGGCGCGCGACGGGAAAACGGATATCTGGGGCACCATCACGAAGCCGATGAACTTCGACCCGAAGAAGAAGTATCCGGTCATCGAGAACATCTACGCGGGCCCGCAGGGATCCTTCGTCCCCAAGACCTTCAGCGCGCTCGCGCCCGATCAGGCACTCGCTGAACTCGGATTCATCGTCGTGCACATCGATGGCATGGGCACCAGCAACCGCTCCAAGGCCTTCCATGACGTCGCATGGCACGACCTCGCTGACGCCGGCTTCCCGGATCGCATTCTCTGGCACAAAGCCGCGGGCGCCAAGTACCCCTGGTACGACGTCACGCGCGTCGGCATCTTCGGCACCTCTGCCGGCGGACAGAACGCCCTCGGCGCCGTGCTCTTCCATCCTGAGTTCTACAAGGTCACGGTCACGAACAGCGGCTGCCACGACAACCGCATGGACAAGATGTGGTGGAACGAGCAGTGGATGGGCTATCCCATCGGCCCGCAGTACGAGGCCTCATCCAACGTCGTCAACGCTCACCTGTTGCAGGGACACGCCCTCATCATCGCCGGAGAGCTGGACAGCAACGTCGACCCAGCCTCCTCGCTCCAGGTCGTCAATGCGCTCGTGAAGGCGCACAAGCACTTCGACATGCTCTATATCCCCGGACAGAATCACGGCGTCGGGAGCCTCGCTCGCGAGCACTATCGCGACGACTACCTGGTGCGCAATCTGCTAGGTGTCGAACCGCCGGACTGGAACAAGGTTTCGCTGAAGGAGTCGCCGTCCGATCACGAGGAAGCCGGCCAGTAGTCGCTCCGTGCGCTGCGAGGAGAAGAAGACGATGCCGCTTATGCGAAAGCTAGGCCGTCGCGGCCCGGAGGTCGGAGCCATCGGGCTCGGGACCTTCAGCTTCTCGCACGCGTACGGTCAGGCCGATTCCAGGGAGTCACTGCGAACCCTCGACCGCGCGCTCGAACTCGGCTGCACGCTGCTCGACACAGCGGACAGCTATGGCGCAGGAGAGAACGAGAGATGGCTCGGCCGCATGCTGGAAGGCCGGCGCCACACCGTCGTGCTCGGCACCAAGATCGGCCTCGCCCGCGATCGGGACGGCAAGGTCATCGGACGCGACGGGCGCTCCGACACTCTCCGTCGTGCGGTCGACGCAAGCCTCCGGCGCCTGCGCACAGACTTCCTCGACGTTTGCACGTTGCATCGCGTCGACCCCGCGGTGCCAATCGAAGACAGCATCGGCGCCATGGCCGAAGCTGTCGCCGAAGGCAAAGTACGCCTGCTCGGACTCTCCGAGATTGAACCCGCTGAACTCCTCCGAGCGAACAATATCCACCCCATCGCCGCGGTTCAATCCGAGTTCGCACTCTGGACCCGCGACCCTGAGCGCGAGATCATCCCCCTCTGCGAGCAACTCGGAGCCGCATTCATCGCCTTCTCTCCGCTCGGTCGTGGCCTGCTCGCAGCTCCGCAGTCACTCAAGCTCGAAGAAGGCGACTTCCGCCGCTCGCTCCCACGCTTTCAAGCAGACAACCTCACCAGAAATCTCGAACTTGCCGAGACGGTCCGCTCCATCGCCACTCGCCGCGGTGCAACGCCGAGTCAGATCGCGCTCGCATGGGTACTCCGCGCCGGTCCCAACGTCTTCGCCATCGTCGGCACCCGCTCCAGCGCCCACATCGAGGAGAACCTCGCCGCACAAAACTTTCACCTCACACCCGAAGAGCTCGACGAACTCGACCGCACCTTTACACCAGAAGCCATAGGCGGCGACCGCTACGCACACGGCTCCATCTTCGGCCCCAACAAGCACCAGTCGTTCTCGCAGCAAATGCAATAAACTCCCCACCGCACCGCAGGAGAGCAACAAGGATGAGAAGTTCCATACCAAAAGCAACTCGCCGTCACGGCACAAAACTTCTCAGCACCTCGCTGGTTGGTCTCCTCGTCGGCTCTCTCGCAATCCACGCGCAGACCACCACCGCTAAGCCCACAAACACCGTCAGCGAAGCGGACCGCCTCCGCGGCGAATACGGCCCCTACCGCGCCAACAACGACCTCCTCTACTACCACCTCGACGTCCGCGTCGATCCCGAGCACCAGATGCTCAGCGGTAAAAACACCATCCGCTTCAAGATGCTCGAGCCCGGCACGCGCATTCAACTCGACCTCGTCCCCGTCTTCAACATCGACAAAATCCTCCTCGACCAACCTGACGGCGCCACCACTCCCCTCAAATTCGAGCGGGCCGCCGGCCGCACTGTCTACGTCGACTTCCCCGAGCAGAAAAAAGGCAACGTCGTCACCATCGAGTTCTACTACTCCGGCCACCCCGTCGAGATGGGCCGCTTCGGCGGCTTCGTCTTCACCAAAGACCCCATGGGCCGCCCCCTCGCGAACACTGCATGCGAAGAGGAGGGTGCCAGCGTCTGGTGGCCCAACAAAGATCAGTGGCGCGACGAACCCGACACCATGGACATCAGCGTCGAGGCGCCCAGCACTCTCGTCGAAGTCTCCAACGGCCGCTTCCAGAAGAAGGCCGATCTCGGCGACGGCTTCACGCGCTGGGACTGGCACGTCAGCTACCCCATCAACAACTACGACGTCTCCCTCAACGTCGGCACCTACGTCCACTTCGACGACACCTACACCGATCAATACGGCACTCTCACGCTCGACTACTTTGTCTTCCCCGAAGACCTCGACAAGGCCAAGCACCAGTTCATCCAGGTGAAGAACATGCTGAAGGCCTACGAGCACTACTTCGGCGAATATCCCTTCTACCGCGATGGCTACAAGCTCGTCGAAGCGATGTACTCCGGCGTCGAAAACCAGACCGCCATCACCTACGGCAATCACTTCGAGAACGGCTACCTCGGCCGCCCCAAAACCGGCATCGGCACTTGGTTCGACTTCATCATCGTGCACGAGAGCGCGCACGAATGGTTCGGCAACAGCATCACCGCGCGCGACCGCTCCGACATGTGGATTCACGAAGGCTGGGCCAACTACTGTGAATCGCTCTTCGTCGAGTACATGTGGGGCAAGGGTGACGCCATCACCTACGTCAACACCACGAAGCGAAACATTGGGAACGCCAAACCAGTCATCTGCCAGGAAGGCACCGTCTGCACGCCGCCCGTCGACCAGTACTACAAGGGCGGCCTCTTCCTCAACACACTACGCAGCGTCATCGACGACGACCGCGAGTGGTTCGCCCTGCTGCACGACTACTACCAGCACTTCAAATATCAGACCATCATGACCACCGACATGGTCGCGTTCTTCAACCAGCACACCAAGCGCAACCTCACGCCCATCTTCAACGAGTACCTCCGCCACGCCCCAATCCCCATACTCGAGCTGAAGTTTGATCCACAGGCCCACACCGTCGCCTACCGCTGGAAGGCCGACGAAGCCGCCTTCGCCATGCCCATCAAAGTCGGTGACAAGGACCACTGGCAGATCATCACGCCCGTCACCACGCGGTGGCAAACCATGAAGACGCCACTCGACACCGAACACTTTGATGTCGCCACAGACCTCTACTACGTCAACGTCTCGAAGTCTTAGCCACGTTCCACGAGGACAGGAAGCCACATGTTTGCAAACGTAAAGGTGTATCCATTGCGCTCTGCGGTACGGCTGTTAGGCGGAGCGTTGCTGCTCAGCGCTATCACCGCAGCGACAGCTCAGGAAAGAAACACGCCCGGCAAGTCCATCGGCACAGTGACCACGCAGGGCAACCTCATCATCCTGACGCTCAACGACGACGCCCTCGGCAAGCCGCATCTCTTTGACCTCTCGCATCACACCATCCGCTTCACACCGGACGGCTCGCGCTATCGCGTCGAGACCCTCCCCGAAGCGTGGGACAAAGACTTCGGCGCCGAGCTCAAGGATCCGCACGCCACGCTGAGCAAAATAACCTTCCCGTTCTCCGGCCAGAAGTGGAATGAGATGTCCGTCGGCGTGACTGGATCGATCACATTCGGCGCACCGGCAGCTCCGGCTGGCGGCGGCCGCGGGCGTGGTGGCGCTGGCGCCGTCTTCAACCGCGAAGGCGGCCTCGCCGTCGAACGCTACGCTCTGCTGCAACGCGTCGGCAGCACCTTCATCAATGGCATCCCTGCCATCAGCGTCTTCTTCAAACCGCGCATGTCCGGAACCCGTTACCTCAAGGAGCTCGACGACCGCGCCGTCGTTACCTGGACGCTCACCGAGCCCTACGCCGGCATCCAGGACTGGACATGGAAGCCCACCGTGAATCGCTTCCAGGCCGTGCTCCATACCGACGGCGTCATCGACCTCACCTACGACGAGGTCTCCGCTCGCGACGGCATCGTCGGCGTCTTTCCCAAGACCGAGGGCGGGGAAGCGAAGCCGCTCGCTACTCTCACTGGGGATGCCCAGGCATCCTCACCGCAGCAAATCAAATCCGTCAAGCTCAGCGCGCTCGACGGCATCTATCTCCAGGCTCAAATCGAAGCCGGGGCCGCAATTCCAACTGCCGAGGATCAGGCCGCTCCCGCACCTGGGGCACCACCTGCTGCAGGCCCCGTCTATCACCTCTGCCTGAGCGAAACGAAATCCACGGCGCCCTGCTCCAACAACACTCCCGGAGCCACCGTGTGGTCCGTGCAACGCTTCCGCGCGTTCCGTCAGCGCGCAGCGGGTGCCGGCGGTGGCGCTCGCTACGTTGGCTTCGGCAACGGTCTTTCACCAGAAGTCACCGTCGACGGCAGCACCATCACCCTCAAAGGCACGCTGCCCGTCGGAACTCGTTCCGGCTCCCAGCTCTATGTCTCTGCAAGCGTCGACTCCAGTCCCGGCACCGAGGCATCGCACATGGCCGCGCAGACCGTGCGGCTTGAGGGCATCGCGAGCCCTGAGATGAATCTCGCCACGCTGAAGAAGCAGGATGGCCCATTCCCCGTCGTCTATGAAAGCTTCTACTACCCAGAATCCCCGCGACCCAACGACCTCACCTGCTCCGTCATCAAGGCGCTCGGCGACAAGTTCGACCTGCTCGCCTACTACTCGGACTTCCGCATCGACAACCCTGAAGCCGGAACGCCCAGCACCGGCCCGCTCGGAGGCGGTCCCAACGGTGGTCAGGTTACAGGCATCAACGCCCAGCAGCGCAACCTCGCCGGCTACTGCAGCCAGGGCCGCTTCCAATGGCAGTATGTGCAGCCGGTCTACATGGGCTCCAACCAGATGGACGAGTATCCTCCCGACGGCCTCGTCGACAACAATCGCCACGACGTCATGGGCTACGCGCAGCAGCTGGAACGGCGCACCTTCAACGGAAAGATCCCGCCCTACGACTACGCGATGTCCCAGATCGGGCACGAGATGGGGCATCGCTGGTCCGCTTTCGTCTCGGCAAAGATTGGCGATGAAACCATTCCACTCGGACCCACTCACTGGGCGACCGGTCTGCAGGCGCCTGCACCGTTCCCCTATCAACGGCCCACGGAAGCCTCCGCAATGGGCGGCGGCGTCTGGCAGGACAACTTCGACGGCACGTTCACTCAACTCGACGACGACTATTACGTGCCCGCCACCGGCTACTCCTACCTCGACCTCTATCTGATGGGTCTCCTCGCGCCAAGCGAAGTCCCTGACTTCTTTATTCTGCGAAATCTTCAGCGGCAGGGGGTCGACTCGAACGGTCATCCGATCTTCAAGGCCGACCGCACCAAGGTCACCATCAACGACGTCATCGCTGTTGAGGGCCCACGCCTGCCTGATGTCGACCACTCGCAAAAGAAGTTCAACACCGGAATGGTCATCGTGCTCCAGCACGGTCACAAGCCGCCACCCGACTTGATCAAAAACGTCGAAGGAATCAGTCAGCGTTGGATCGACTACTGGGCGACGACGACGGGCCACCGCTCTGAGATGACCACCAGCCCAAAGTAGCGAAGCCACACACTTGATCGGGAGGAGGGTGAAATCGCCTCCTCCCAAAATCTTGTCAAGCCCTTGGAAACGTGGAAATCCCGCGAACTTCAACAAAGCACAGCCGAATCTCAGTGCAAAAATCACGACATGATAATTCCACTCAACTCGCTAAAATAGAACTAGAAGGTTTGGCGATCGAAGCTGCGCTCTGCGCAGCTTTTGTTTTTCGGCCTTTCTTTTCTTGTTGTCATCCCCGAAGGGGATCTGCTTTTCGTCTTTCCAAATCCCGCAAAATCTTGATTACAGAGATTTAGAAACTAAAATACTTGAAATCAATATTTTGCAGCCACACTGACCCTGCAACTCACACATTCCAAAGATTCGAACCAAAAACACCGCGGAGGGGTAGCTATCCCCGACGGATGCGATGATATCCAGAGGTCACAACGAAAGGGCGAATGTTGATGAGGAGAAGTTCGGTAGCACTCTGCGCAGGTGTGGTTCTATTCTGTCTCACTGCTATGGCGGAGCAACCGCTGCGATCTCCTTGGGACGGCAAACCGGTCACGATGACCTCCGCGCCGTACGACTGCCCTGCCACGCCCAACATTCCACCTGACCTCATCACTGACGGGTTCTACCGTCTCGACGATCCCACGCATTCGATCGTCGATCCTGCCCGGCAAGCGGCCTACAACAAGTCGAGCGGCCCCGTGAAAGCGGCCGGCCAGGCGGTCGTTGCCGCCGCGGACGCCTATCGCACGACCGGCTCGCGGCAGGCTGCTGAGTGCACGCTGAAGATGATCTCCGCAATGGCGCAGCAGCACTCGTTGGCCGGAAAGATGTCCTCCAATCAGGCCTACTACGTGCAAGGCTGGGTAGCTGGAGCCGTTGCGA
>Ga0206804_10033_pt1 | contig 39628 bp, 28 predicted proteins | sample Alteio_BWOrgCont_62_FD_152888 | JGI IMG/M metagenome (GOLD analysis project Ga0206804, IMG submission 152888) | Enriched cells from forest soil in Barre Woods Harvard Forest LTER site, Petersham, Massachusetts, United States -... | ecosystem: Environmental > Terrestrial > Soil > Temperate forest >... | reverse complement strand
TGAGATATGGAGGTTTGGGGACGAAGGCTCGCCATTTTACGATGCAATCGCCGCATGCATCCGGCTGCGCTATCGTCTGTTGCCATATATCTATTCGCTCGCGGCAGCGGTGACACGAGAGGGTGTGGCGATGGTGCGTGCAGTGGCGCTCGAGTTTCCAAAAGACATTCGCACACACAATCTTTCTGATGAGTTCCTTTTCGGTCTGTCATTGCTGGTCTGCCCGGTGACGCAGCCTGCATGCTATGACAAGGGTTCACGGGTGACCGGCGGCGTCGAGAGCACTCGCGAGGTCTATCTGCCCGCAGGTAGCGAGTGGTTTTATTTCTGGAACGATCGGTTGTACGACGGTGGCCAGGCGGTTGTCGTGGAGGCGCCGCTAGAGCACATTCCAGTGTTCGTGAGGGCCGGGTCGATTGTACCGATGACTGAACCGATGCAGTTTGTCGACGAGAATCGAAACGCTGCGTACGAACTTCGCGTCTACGCTGGCGCGGACGCGACGTTCAGCCTTTACGAGGATGCGGGCGATGGCTATGCCTACGAACATGGGCAGTATGCTCTCGTAGTCATTGAGTGGAACGAACCCGTGCGCGAACTATTAATACACGCACGTAAGGGCAACTTTCGCGAAATGGTGGAAGAACGCGAATACCGCATCGTTTTCGTTTCGTCCAATGGGATCAAGCAACGCAGCTTCCTATATAAGGGCGAGGAGATTCGCTTGCGCATGAATGAGGTAGACCGTTGAGAGTGAGGACATTTGCCTTCTGCGTCTTGTCGGCCGGTGCTGTCGCGAGGGGAGCTTTGCACGTATTCGCACAATCGCAGCCAGCACAGGCGGTTACGTTTGCAGTCTCGCCCTCGGGGGATGATTCGGATGATGGTAGTGTCGATCATCCCTTCCGGACGATCGAGCGCGCGCAACGTGCAGTGCGCGAGGTTAACGGTGACCACAACGTTGTAGTGCGGCTCGCTCATGGCACGTACCGCATCGATCATCCCTGGGTATTCCGCGCGCTCGACGGCGGACGCAATGAGCACACCGTCACGTGGTCGGAGGCTTCGCCTGGCGCACAGCCCGTCATCAGCGGTGGCCTCGCGGTAAGCGGATGGCGCTTGTGGAATGCCGAGCGGAAGATCTACGTTGCGGACGTACCGCGCGGGTTGGACGCGCGGCAGCTTTGGGTAAACGACCGGCTTACAGCAAGGGCATCGTTCGAGATTGCGAGAAAAGACTGCGACTTCAACCGTCAGGGCATAGTGTTGCGCGCCGGAGCAGCGAATCCGCTGGTCGCCCTGCAGAATGCGAATCGGCTCGAACTACGAGCGACTGGCTTCTTCACTGAGAGATTCTCGCCCGTTGAGCGAGTCTCCGGGAATACGCTCATCATGCGCCAACCTGCATGGGACAACAACATCTGGGGCTATGACACTGTTGAGAAGCCGTTCGGTCCGCAGTTGTCACATCTTTACCTTGAGAACGCCCTAGAACTGATCTCGCAACCCGGGCAGTGGTTTCTTGATCCTGCGGAGGGCAAGCTGTACCTACGGCCGCCTGAGGGGGTCGACATCGCGAAGGCGGATGTGGAGCTACCTCGCTTGCCGGTGCTCGTCTCGATCAGTGGGACGCTCGACGATCCGGTGCAGGATCTCTCGATGATCGGTATCCGCTTTTCATACTCAAGCTGGCTCGGACCTTCGACCAGTGAGGGCTACGCGAGCCAGCAGAGCGGAACCTTCCTCGCAGGGAAGGCAGCTGCTTATCCAGCAGACCCAATTGCAACCTGTGCAGAGGGATGTAGCGGCTTCGAAAGCGTGCGTAATCACTGGCAACAGATGCCTGCAGCTGTTCAGGTCTCCGCCGCCAAGCGCATTACGTTTATGGACAACATCTTCGCTCATCTCGGGCAGTACGCGCTGGGCATCGGCAATGACGCAGACGCGACACTCTCCGGAGTTGGACTGGCTGCGGGAGACATTACGGTCGTCGCGAATTTATTCACGGACGTCGCCGGCGGCGCAATTCTGGCCGGTGGAGTCCAAGCCGATGCTCACCACCCAGGCGATCTGCGACAGACGAACCGTCAGCTAATTGTGCGCAGCAACAGAATCCAGTCGGTGAGCGAAGAGTATCGCGACAACAGCGCGATTCTCAGCACCTATGTGCTTGGTGCGGTGATCCTACACAACGACATCTCGGATGTCCCTTACGACGCGATCGACATCGGCTTCGGTTGGGGCATTCAGGATCCGGGCGGCAACGCGAGTTATCTCTTCCGTCTGCGCACCTACGACTGGAAGCAGAATCCGATCTATCAGACATCGACAACCCACCGCGACGTCGTAGTCGCGAATAACCGTATTCACGGGGCAAAAAGCTACTTCCACGACGGCGGAGCTATCTATAACCTCTCAGCGAGCCCGGGAACGCTGATTACTGAGAATTACATCTTCGACAATCATTCGATGATTGGAATCTACCTCGACGAAGGGTCACGTTATCTCACAGTTCGCCGCAACGTCGTTCAGGATTCCGGGGGCGAGTGGCTGAACATCAACACGGTTCGCGCGGCGTACCCAATGCGTATCTCGCCCGATAACACAGCCGTCGACAACTGGCACGATGGCACAAAGGTCGGAGGCATGTGGACGAACTACCAGAATGACCTCATTCTTGATGACCACCTTGTAAGGGACAATACCTGGCCTGCGGAGGCGCAAGAGATCATGAAGAATTCGGGCGTCGAAACGACTGTTGCGCTTCCGACTTATCCGGTGCAATCGTCGCACTAGATCAGCCAGAAAGCGTAACACTCGCACTACTTACACCAAAGTGACAATGGGGTGACAAGCTGCGGAACACAGTGAAGCTAAGGTTTTTCAGAGACTGAAAGGAGCGCTGATCAGTGTCTGAGACGCCGACTACGTATCCCGCGAGTACGGACATCCCAGCGCTTGTGACGGGCCAGACCTTTTCGAAGAACTCTCATGCGCGCCTAAACCGCGAGGCCGCGTTTTTGAGTCTCTGCCACTTGAGACCGGAGTACATTGACCGGCTGCTGACGCTTTCGCCCAGTGAGTGGCGCAAACTACTCTATTGGCTGGATGTCAGCGGGCTTACCCTATACTTCGCCGAGCGAGTGGCCGAGCTGAAGCTGCAAGGGGCGCTACCGAGTAGTGTGAGTCAACGCCTGCAGCAAAATCTGTCCGACAATCGGAAACGAATATCGAGCCTGCTTCGAGAGTCGGCTGCGTTGCAAGCAGAATTTCAGAAAGCAAATGTCTCCTATGCCGTCTTAAAGGGCTTCTCGCTGTGTCCATCGTCCGTGCCAAATCTCAAGCTGCGACACCAACTCGATCTGGACTTTCTAGTCGATGAGAGCAGCGCCTCGAAGGCGCGAGAGATTCTGGAACAGGCTGGCTACCGCATGTGCGGGACCGGCGGAAGGACCTGGGAGTTCAAGAAGAACGAAACGCCGAAGTTCTCGACAAAGAACATGTACAAGGATGGCTTTGGACACTCGGTTGAAATCCACATTGAGGCTGTCGAGGCGGGTCGAGAGTCGCTCCTAGGCCGGCGGGAGTATCGGGAGATTGAGGGCGTTAGAATGCCGGTGCTTGCACCTGCCGATCTTTTCCTGATACAGGGCATGCATGCCTTCAAGGATGTATGCGGGTCGTTGCCCCGCGCTTCCCATCTTCTCGAGTTCTACCGTCACGTCTGTTCGCGGGGTGATGATCCTCAATTCTGGTCTGAGGTGCACTCCCGGGCCGAAGAAGATCCGAGGTCTTTCTTGGGTCTTGGGGTCGTCCTGCAGCTCATCGAGGTGGTCATGGGAGCGGAGATTCCTTCGAAGCTTGCGATGTGGACGATGCTCGGCATTCCCGTGCCCGCGCAGCGCTGGATAGCTCTGTATGGCCTGAGATGTGTCTACGGAACGTTCCCCGGCACAAAGTTGTACTTGCTCTTGCAGCGAGAACTGGAGGTAGCAGGAATGACCTTCAAGCGACCCGCGAGAGCAGTGCTTCTCCCGACACGGTTGCCCCACGCGATCATGCCTGCACCTGCTGACGAGACTCTTAGGTTTCGTGCTCAGCGATACGCTGCGCAGCTCCAATTCATTCTTCGCCGGATCCGATTCCACGTTGTGGAGGGGCTTCGCTATGCGTGGGCGTCTTACCGTTGGCGCGAACAGCGGAACGAATTTTCTGCATGAATGATTGATGCTCTCAGGTGAGCCAAAGCGCAGGCCGGGGAGTTTTCTACAAAGCAGTGACAAAGCAATAACAACTCTGGCCCCTCAGCTGACCATACTCAGCTTCAACACCTATGCGTGTTTAGAGGCAGCCGTAGGAGAACGGACGTATGGTAACTCACCCACTGGGACGACTGCTGGCCATTAGCACAGCGATCCTCCTCTGCATCGGATCCGGAACAGCGCAAACTCCCGGAACAGGAGCCATCTCGGGCGCTGTGTTGGACCCGACGAATCGCGCCGTAACTAAAGCAGAGGTCACGGTCGTCAACCAGCAGACGCACGCCTCTCGTGAGGTACAGACGAGCTCCGAAGGCCTGTTTCGGGTTCCGTTGCTTGTCCCTGGGACTTATTCGGTGTCGGTCAGTTCGCCAGGATTCGCAGGGAGCAGCGCGACTGAAATTCCAGTCGTCTCGGGCGAGGTGAGCTCTATCAACGTGACCCTCAGAGTCGCAACAGCGCGCGTCGATGTTCAGGTGAATGGTGGTGCGGACCGTACTGAGCTCGAAAGCTCGACGATCGGCGGCCTTGTGGACACGACCGCGATGGAAACACTGCCGCTCTCGAGCCGCAATTACACGCAGATCATTGGACTGTCGCCCGGTGTCATAGCGGATCTACCCACCGCGACCACGCTGGGGAATGGAACCCAGAACGTTGCCTCAAATGGAGCGACGCCCACCGCAAACAACATTCAATTCAATGGCATCGATGCTAACAATCTGCAGGAGAACTCGGCGCAGCTCGCGCAAAACTATGAGGTGGGTACCGCGATTCCGGCACCGGACACGATTCAGGAGTTTCGCGTCCAGACTGCGAATTACGATGCAGCATACGGGCGTGGAACTGGAGCTAATGTCGACCTTGTCAGCAAGGGAGGGACGAATCAGATTCACGGGAGCGCCTGGGAGTTTGTTCGAAACAATCTCTTCAATGCAAACGATTTCTTTTCAAAGTTCGCAGGGCAGCCGCGCGCAGATCTCAAGCAGAATGAGTTCGGCGCATCTATCGGCGCTCCCATCCGGAAGGATCATACGTTTATTTACGGAGCCTATCAGCGCATCAGCCAAGTGAACGGTCTTGGTACGGCTCAGACGGCGACGATGCCGCTGTTCACTTCTGATCGCTCGGCTGCCGCGCTTGGTGCCCAGTTTTGCCCAGCAGGACACCTGGATGACAATGGTCAGCCATCGACGGGATACCTTACAGCCGCAGGTGGGGCACAAGTCGCATGCGATGGGTCAAATATCAACCCCATTGCGATAGCAATCCTAAATGCGAAGTTGCCAAACGGTCAGCTGGCCGTTCCGAACCCGCAAACTGTCTTGCCACCGAGTCCGGGAACCGACCCGACCGATCAGTTGCCGCTGGGCTTGTCAGTGTTCCATCCGCCAGCCCATTATCGCGAGGACCAGTTCAATGTAAACCTCGATCAGAGGGTCAATCAAAACAACTCGTTATCAGGTCGTTTCTTCTACTCACGCGGTATGATCAATCTGCCATTTTCTCCAAATGGAGCGAACGTGCCGGGGTGGGGTACGGACGCTCTGAACCGCAATACGATGTTTGTTCTTGCGGACACGCACCAATTCAATTCATCCCTCGTGAATGTTGCGCGCTTTGGCTACATCCGCTTTGACGGCCTTGCTGCCGTGGAGAACCCGATCTCCGCGCAGGAGGTTGGAATCGGCACGCCGACGGGAGCGACTGGAGCTGGATTCAACATGCCCCAGATGACCCTGGGCACGTTTCTCGTCGGCGACGGCGGCACACCCAACGAATGGTCTGTGACGAACACGTTTGTCTGGCAGGACACGGTCGCGCTCACAAAAGGGCGGCACAATGCCAGTTTTGGCGTCGAATTCAAGCGGCATGAGATCGATGAGAATCAACCGCAACAGGTCGATGGAAACCTGTTTTTTGGTACGATCTCCGATTTCCTCGTTGGCCAGAGCGCAACGCAGAACGGAAGCCCGTTGGGCCTAAGCAACATATCCACCAGCATTGACGGAGGCGGAATCTTTCGCCGGGATGAGCGCTATAACGACTTCGCTGGCTTCGCTCAAGACGATATAAAGCTGGCGCCGTCGTTCGTGCTGAACGCCGGCCTTCGCTATGAGATCTTCAGTGCACCCATAGAGATTAATGGCAGGCTGACGAACTTCGATCCGTCACTGGCGATGGAAGGTCCATTGCCGGCATCGGGTGTGTTGAATGGCTTTACCGTCGCGTCGAACTTCAAGGGCGCCATTCCCCAGGGCGTTACGCAGACCTCTTACGCGGGCTATTACAAGACTCCACACGGAGATGTATCGCCGCGTCTTGGTTTTTCCTGGCAGATGACGCACAGCCCGATGCTAGTCATGCACGGTGGATTTGGCGTCTATTTTGACCGTCATTCCGGTAATCTCCCGGAGTCGCAACTGGGCCAGCCTCCGTTTGCTCTCTCTGCATTCAACTTTGGTACACCGAACGGTGCAGCAAGCCTTCAGAATCCCTTTACCCCGCTGGTGCCTCCTACCTCGAGCTTTCCCATCTTTGTGCCACTCGTTCCCAATGGAACGCCGTTCATCGAAGGGACCAATCCGAATATCAAAGATGGCAAGACCTACGAGTACAACCTGAACCTTCAGTACAGTCTCGGTCGCGGGTATCTGCTGCAGGTTGGCTATGTCGGCACGCAATCGGTGCATCGGCCCGGATCGCTTGAGTTCGATCAGGCGCTTCTTGCCAGCCCGCAGAATCCTGTGAACGGTGAGACGGCAAACTCCACGAGCAACGTCCTGGCACGTATGCCCGTGCAAGGCGTTAGCCCAGGAGCGCTGCTTTCCGACTCGGTCTTCAGCGGAAACTTCAATGCATTAGAAGCGAGCATCACTCATCGGCTCGAACACGGTCTCGAGTTGCAGGCGAGCTACACGTGGTCGAAGAATTTGGACGAGGTGAACGGCGAGACCGGTACTGACACCTACGAGTTCCAACTTCCCACAAATAATCAGCTAGATCTGCGGCATTCATCGTACGGTCTCACTAACGATGACCGCGATCAGCGAATCGTCGTAAACTTCGTCTGGTCGACGCCCAAGGTGACGGCGGACTCGCGGTTTGTTAGGTACACGCTTAATGATTGGCGATTCTCGGGCATCGCACTGTTTCAGTCAGGTGGAGCGCTCAGCGTATTCGACGGCAATGCAGGCTCCGTGTACGGACTCCTCTCCAGCCAGACGAGGGCGGAACTTGCCCCCGGAGGGCATCCCTCTACGCATGGGTCGTTGTTTGACCGCGTCATCAACGGGCGCTACTTGGATGCGAACGCGTTTATGCGCGCGCCGGAAGTCGCGAACGGCACCAGCATCGCCGACGAGGACTTTGGCGACAGCGGCGTAGGTATTGTGAGAGGTCCGGGGCAACACAGCGTGGACCTGGCGATAGAGCGAAGCTTTCCTGTGAAGGAGACGAAGAGTTTCTTGTTTCGCGCGGAATCATTCAACCTGACGAACACTCCCCAGTTTGGAAACCCCAACACGGGTCTCGGGTATGCCAACCCACTCGGCCCTGCGATTGCAAGCCCGGGTTTCGGCCAGATTCTGTCGGAGCAGGGCGGCCCTCATCCGCGGATCATTCAGCTCGCAGCGAAGTTCCTCTTCTAGCACATGATGACTGTTCGCGAAATGGAATCGGCCTGTGATGTACCGGTACTGACAGAGTATCCGGAGCATTCTCTGAAACTCACCGAGCTCACGTTAAGCAAGACCTACTATCCGCTCGGCTTCCCGCTCGAGGTGCGGACAAATTCGCACGTCATCCTTGAGATGAATGACAAGCTCTGGGGACACTTCACGCACCAGCACGACACGGTGCTCATGCGTTCGTATGTTCACGTAACCCCGGGCGGTGGCCCTGAATGCCCTCCGGCACTCACATGTCAGTATGTTGCGCCGCACTTCGTCAACATCGCGGATTCGCAACACTACATCATCAGCGACCTCGCACACAGTGAGACGGTGACTTCCATCACGGAGGCGTCGCTCCGGCATCGCCTCTACATCGAGTATTTCTTTCTCCTTGCTCCATTGACAACGGTTCCCGCGAAGGCGGTCCATGCAGGCTGCGTGGCCTGGAATGGTAGCGGCATCCTGCTGTGTGGAGATTCCGGCGCAGGCAAGTCAACACTCTCCTATGCATGCGCGCGTTCCGGCTGGGAGTACATCTCGGATGACGGCTGCTTTGTGCTCGATGAGGAAGAGCCAATTGTCACGGGAAATTCCCACCTTGTGCGACTTCGCCCTTCTGCCGCAGAGTTCTTCCCGGAGATTCAGGGAATCGATCAGACACCGCGCGCAGCAGGGAAGCCATCCATCGAGATCTCAACGCACCGTCTGCCAAAGATCAAGCGTAGAGAGAGAGTCCATGTTGATTTCATTGTCTTTCTCAAACGGGGCGCCACATCATCCGCACAGCTCGTACCCTATCGCAAAGAGGTTGCAAGGATGTACATGCGCCAGGGAGTATATGGTAGCTCCGAAATCCGCGAGAGACAATTTGCCGCGGTCGAGCGGTTGCTGGTCGCTGATGTCTTCGAGTTGCAATATAGCGATCTCGGATCGGCCATCGAGCGACTACGCAGTCTCGTGGAGGACGGCCGCTGATGGAGCCGCTCGTACAGGCCGACCCGCACGAGCGTCCGAAGCAATCGTTCTGGAAGAGTCCCTTCGCTTGGATAACCGAGCACAGCTTCAGTCGCAGTTTCTGGACTTACTTTCTAGCGGTCTTTTGCTTCGACGCCGGCTACGGCGTCTTCTTTTTCCTGTTCAACCTTTATTTGCTCGATCTCGGCTACAGCGAAAAGCTGATGGGATGGGTCGGTGGTGCAGTAACCATCGGATCTGTTCTGGTAATGATGCCAATTGGCATTCTCTCCAAGAAGATCGGTGTCAAACCGCTGATCATCACATGCTTTCTTGCGTCTCCTATCTTCAATGCGTTGCGCGCCGTATATATCTGGTGGCCAGCGCAGATTGGTCTTGCGTTGCTCGCAGGCGCGACGATGTCCGCAGGAACCGTGTGTTATCTGCCGGCAGTCGCGCGGCTGACGACAGACAAAAATCGAACTGCGGCATTCAGCCTGATCATCTCGGCCAGTCTTGGCACGAGCGCGCTTGGCGGGGTGCTCTGTGGTTTCCTACCCGCGTGGGTGAAAGCAGCGGGAGTTTCGCTACCTGCAGCAGATCTGAAGCGGATCATCCTGCTTGCCTCCTGCGCCGTCGTGTCGCTCGGGTTGATTCCGCTCTTCCGGCTGCAGTTTCCCGAGCCAGCGCGTGAGCAGGCAACGGAGAACCCCGCCCGAACATCGTTACGTCGCTGGAAACCTTCTCCCTTTCTACTGCGATTCCTGCCGCTCATAGCCCTGTGGGCCGCGGTCATCGCATCATTCTCGCCGTTTGGGAGCATTTACCTCTCCAGCGTTCTGCATATGCCGATGTCTCAAATCGGGCTGGTCTACTCCGGTATTCAGATCGTCCAGCTCTGTATGGGAGCTGCAGCGCCCATCGTCTTCCGCACGCTCGGGCTGGTGAGGGGCATCGTTGCGGTGCAGGCAGGGGCGGCAGTCATGTTGTGCGCACTCGCCGTCGCACACGACGTGAGGCTTGCAGTGGCCGCGTACCTTATCGTCTCCGCGCTGCAGTGGATGAGTTCGCCAGGCCTCTACGACCTCGTCATGAGCAAGACGCCAGACCAGCAGCGCAACACGGCTTCGGCCGCCACGCTCCTCTGGAGTTCTTTAGCGGCTTCGATCGCCACAGCTTGCTGCGGTGCCCTCTTTGCGCGCTTCGGCTATCCCAGAGTGCTCTTTGGCATCTCTGCATTAGCACTGACCGTGGCGGTCCTGGTCTGGCTGCTCCTGACGCCAAAGAACAACAACGGGCAGGTGGTTCAGGCAGGCATCGCACAACAGGAAGTCTGACCCGCTCTTAAGGATTGAAGAACCGCAGCAACTCCTGCTCATCATGCTCACTGAGGTTAGCGCGTACCCTCATGTGACGGACGATGGTTCCGGAGATGCGATCCGAGAAACCCTCCGGCGGGTTATGGCACCGTGAACAGTTCTGCGCAAAGATCCTCTCCCCTTCGCTCTGCTGATGAACACTCGCCTTCGGGGTCGGCGATTGCTGTTTGGTGTCCTGCTGGTTCTTCTGTGCGGGTTGCGGCTGGGTCTGCGCTGCGCCGGTTAGGGCTAGGCCCAACAGGGAAACGGCGATGGCATACCGGAGAGACTGTTCGCGGTTCATTTCAGCGTCCTTTCCAGGTGGGGAAGAGGAAGCGGTACGTAAGGCCCGTCTCCCAGATATTCACGTCACGGGTGGATGAAAACTGCCGCGAGTAGCTCGTCAGAATCCTTGTATTGTGTGGCAGGTTGTAGTCGAGACCGAAGTCGGCGCGCTGCGTATTCACAGCCGGCAGTGGGTCGCCCCCACCGTTCTCTGTGAATGTCTGCTGCATCCGGAATAGCGGCTCGAACCGGCCGACCCAGCTGTTGTAGCCTCCAAATTGCATCATGCGCCAGTCCGCTTCCACCCAGTACCCTTGTCCATGCGCACCATGAGCCCACTCTGACCTCAGTCGGAATCCGGTGTCTTTTGGTTCCCACCACACATGAATGCCGTAGAAGTTCTCGTGCGTTCCTTGCAGCAGTCGGCCGTATGAGGTCCCCACCTCCAACCGCTGTTCCGGCAAGTACAGATCGACTCGACCTCCGGAGGAACGAGCTGAGTTGAAGTTCTCATTTCCGCTACGGGCCGAAAAGTACGCTGCGTAGTCAATGGAATACTTGCGCCGGGAAATAGCCGATCCGCGCAACTGGCCGCCGAGCCCGGTCCCGGTATTCATCAATCCCAGGCCGCCAATCAGTGGACCGTCTTGAAAATTGTTGATCCAGAAGGGCGACAACCGCTCATTGAAGGTCGCGAAAGGGGTGAGATAGCTGCCGCCGATCACAGTGATGTGAGGCGTCAGAGTGTAGTCGCCCTGGAGGTAGGTCAGCCCAATCAAATGGGAGTGGTCATAGCCATCCTGGCCCCCTCCCTTCGGCGTGAAGTCCTCCAGCAGAACAGCTCGGGACTCAATCAGGAATTTGTTCCCGATAGGGGCTGCGAGCAGCGGTTCCATGATCGGCTGGTAGCTCGTGGCACCATTGTTCGTGCTCGTGAAGAAGCCGAGTCCGCCGGATAAAAGGGGCGTGTTTTGTGCGCTGCTGCACTGCCACGCGCCCAGCACAGTGAACACCAGCAGCAGGAGTCGTGATTGAGTCGCCTTTTCGGCGCGAGAGGGAGATCGTTTCAGCACCAACATAAGCAGACGTTATCGAACGAGGCGACGATGATGTGTCTTCACCTCGTCTGACGAATGTCAGTTGATTGTCACAGGAAGCGGTGGGCGGGTCGCAATAGGCCCTGTCGTCAACAAAGTAGTGACAATATGCTGACGCAGAGATGACACACCTCCGAAGAGTGGCTGTTTACCGTTAGGAGGTGAAACGCGGAGACCAGGACGGAGCTACGGCGGTCGCTGGCCGTGTCCTGGATAGGGCCGGCTACAACACAGAGGGTGCGCGCGTTCACTGGGCGACCCGGGCCTTATTTCTCTGGGGCTACCGTCGGCTTCTCCTGCGGGTGACAGCGATTGCGCTGCTCGTAAGTGTCATCCTGGCCTTTTTTGTCATTCCAAAGCGCTATACCTCCATCACGAGCATCATGCCGCCAGATTCTGGAGGCGGCGCCGGCTCAATGCTGATGTCTGCACTCGCCGGCAAAGGAGGCCTTGGCGCACTGGGCGGCCTGGCGGCCAGTCTCCTCCATGAACACAACTCGACGGCCCTCTACATAAGCTTGCTCGAAAGCGGCACCATCGCCGATCACCTCATCAACCGCTTCGATCTGAGGAAGGTCTACCACAAGCGCTACTACGTCGATGCAGCCAAGCATCTCGCCCACGAGACAAAGATCACGGATGACAAGAAGAGTGGCGTCATCACCATCAAGGTTGAGGACACTGACCCTGTACGTGCTCGCGATCTCGCGCAGGCCTATCTCGACGAGTTGAACAAGCTCGTCAACCTGACCAGCACCTCATCTGCGCGGCAGGAGCGTATCTTTGTCGAGCACCGGCTACAGTCCGTTCAGAGCGATCTCGAGAATGCTCAGATCCAGCTAAGCGACTTCTCCAGCAAGAACACGACGATCGACATCACCGCACAAACGCGCGCGATGGTTGATGTTGGTGCGCGCCTTGAAGGCGAGATCGTCGCTGAGCAGTCCGGGCTCGAGTCGATGCGCCAGGTCTACACCGATGACAACATCCGCGTGCGCGAGGCCGAGGCTCGAATTGGTGTTCTGCAGCGCGAACTCAACAAGCTTGCGGGGTCCTCAACTCCTGAACCCGCGTCCGCATCGTCAACGCAGATGGCAGGCGAGCTTTATCCTCCGCTACGGCAGCTGCCGCGACTTGCCGTCCAGTATGCCGATCTCTACCGGCGTGTAAAGGTGCAGGAAGCGGTCTTCGAGCTCCTCACACAGCAATATGAAATGTCCCGTCTTGAGGAAGCGAAGGACGTTCCGGTAGTGCGCGTTATCGATCCTCCGGGAATCCCTGAAAAGAAGTCCTACCCGCACCGTGTGATCCTCAGCGGCGTGCTGACGCTGCTCGCCTTCGCGGCGACATCCATGTTCCTCCTGCTTAGGGAACGCTGGGCAAACGTTGACAATGCCGATCCGCGCAAAAGGTTGGCCGACGCCATTGGCGGAAGTCTGCAGCGGCGCAAGTCGCTCGCCCTGGTCGCGAAGGGCGTGGTATGAGGAAACATCTGACCAACGCAACCTATGGCGTACTCGACTACGCGTCATATCCCGTCGCAATGTTGCTTGTCGCGCCCATCGTCCTTCGCAAATTGGGGGCGTCCGAGTATGGCCTCTGGATCATGTGTGCCTCTGTCATCAGCGCCGGGGGAATACTGGCGTCTGGATTCTGTGACGCTGCGATGCAACGAATTGCGCGGCTTCGTGGGAAAGAAAAGATTGGGACCGCGGCGGGCACGGTCCGCACGCTGCTCACGATAAATCTCACTTTGGGTACGTTGCTCGCCGTCCTCGTATGGTTCGCGGCTCCGTTCGCGGCGAGCCACATGGCGGCTTACCACCTCTCCTCGGTGAAAGAGTGCGTGTATTCGCTTCGGATGAGCGGTGCGTGGATTCTTTTTCGCGCCCTCGAAAGTGCTGGTGTCATCACGCATCGCGCATTCGAGGAGTACCGCGGCAGCGTCCAAATCAGCGTCGCATCGAGACTTCTTACCCTTGCATCCGCCGCGGTACTTGCAACATTGGGTTTTCGCGTACCTGCGATTCTGGCCGCGACCGGAGTCGCGCTTGCACTCGGAGTCGTTCTGCAATTCCGCAGACTCCCCGAGCATTTCGGGTCGATATCGCTGCGACCTGCTTTCGACCGCGAGGAGCTTCGCCTGCTGCTGCGGCCCGGCGTATTTGTGTGGTTCCAGTCCACATGCGGTGTCATCTTCGGCCAGTTGGATCGAATCCTGCTCGCTGTCTCCTTTGGGACGGCCGCGCTTGCACCCTATGCGCTGTGCGTCCAGTTTGCGGCGCCGATCTTCGGTCTATCGGCCTCAGGTCTCCACTTTTTGTTTCCACTGATCTCTCGCAAGGCTTCCAACGCCTCCAGCACGGCACTTCAACGTCTCCTGGTAAAGTCGTTGGCCTGCAATCTAGTTGTTGTAGCTATGCCGTCCCTCGCGCTGCTTACCTTTGGCGGCTCGGTAATCCGTGTTTGGTCCGGGAGCGCAATCACTGAACAATCATTGTCGATCCTCCCAGGTATTGTGCTTGGTACGGTCTTCATGGGGCTTGGAGTCACCGGCACTTACGCGATGCAGGCTCTCGGTCAGTTTCGTACGGTGGCTCTCCTGAATATTGGCGGAAGAATTTGTGCGCTCGTTCTCTTGGTCTATCTGCTTCGCCACCACGGAATCGAAGGCGTTGTCCTCGCGCGAGTCTTCTATGGCGCAACTGCACTACTGGTTTACATCCCCTTGTTGCGATGGCTATGGCTTTCCAGGCCAGCTCGGTCGACGGCAGCCTATCCAGCGGGTGAACTGCAGGAGGGGCAGCCATGAAGGTTCTAGTTACGGCGGTCTCCTTCTCCTCGAAGATTTCCGGCGTCCAGCGCCACGCATTCAATCTTGTGCGTTGTCTTTTGGCGCATCCGGATATCTCCACAGTTCATCTTGTCATCGCGCCGTGGCAACGCGAGATGGCGAGTAATGCGGGCCTCGGGCACGATGGTCGGCTCAAGATACAGGTGGCAGAACTGCAGCCCGGCTCGATCAGCCGAAATTTATGGCACTATCGTGACCTACCAAAACTGGCCAACTACCTCCAGCCGGACCTTATCCACCTCACTTATCCCGTGCCGATCGATGCGAGTGCACTGCGCTGCCCTGTCGTTCTCACGCTCCATGATCTTTATCCCTACGAGATACCCGCTAACTTCCGCTTTCCGCACGTCATATTTAACCGGCTGGCTCTGCGTCAGTGTCTGCGCAGCGCAGACGCCATCGCCTGTGTGTCGGACGCGACAGTGCAGCGGCTCAAGCGATTCGCACCCGAGCGTGTGTGGCAAAAAGCGGTCCGCATCTACAACTGCGTCGAGCCTGTTTCGCCCAGAGTGGCGAGGTCCCCGCTGTCCGAACTGAATGGTAAGCCGTTCCTCCTCTGCGTTGCACAGCACCGCCGAAACAAAAACATTCCTTTGCTCATCCGCGCGTTTGGCGCGCTGCTGAGTCGAGGGGCAATTCACGCTGCGACCAACCTCGTCATCGTCGGAATCACAGGTCCCGAGACTCCGAACATTCACGAGATCGTTGCGCAGAGGTCGCTGAACAGACGCGTCTTCTTTCGCGACGGCCTGTCGGACTCAGAACTGCAATGGTGCTATGAGCGCTGTGATGCCCTGGCGGTGCCCTCCACGACCGAGGGATTCGGCCTGCCTGTTGCAGAAGGGCTGCTAGCGGGCTGCCGAGTGATCTGTTCGAACATACCGGCCCTTCGGGAAGTCGGTGGAGAGCACTGCAAGTACTTTGCGCTCGGCCGAGATGAAGAGGTGGCCCTCGCAGAATCCATCACGGCAAGTCTCAAACAGCCAAAACCGCCGGCTATCGCGTTACCCCACCTATCAGCTGAGGCCCTCGGCGTAGAGTACATGAATCTATATCGCCTGGTTCTTGAAAAGTCTCTCGCTAAGGCCGCATCCGAATCTGATCAAAACGAACTGCGGGACAGCTCCGCACTGCGGGAGGTATAAGCGTGGCCGCGTCCGACTCCTGCGTTCCCAGCCTCTACGCGGATGCACTGGAATCTCGTGCGAACAATCGCAGAGCCGTCTACGCCGGGCTCGTTCGCAGCTTGGCGGCCGTTGGACGGCCGATGGCAGATGTCGTGGCGGCTGCGATTTCCACCTTCCTGGTGTACAGGTTCGCATCTGGAACTGCAGTCTCGTTCAGGCAACAAGCGATAGTGAGCATTGTCGTCGGAATCGTCGCTGCGTTCTCTCATGCGCGGCTCCAGGAATCCTCCATCTGCAACCTGATTCAGATCCGCGAGACCGAAGCTATTCTTCGTTCGGCGGTTTTGTCGCAACTGGCGTTCCTCTGTCTGAATCTATTGCTCGGAAGTCACGTTCGCGTGGGGGCATATATTCTGTCCCTGTTCGCCATGGCCTCCCTGATGAGGTTCATGAGGGGGATGATCACGCGATCGCTTCGTCGCGTTCATGTGGCTGGTTACGGTGCGGAACCCGTCGTCATCTACGGCCATTCAGAGACTGCAAATCAAATTGCATCCGCAATGCTTCGCTCGCCTTCGTGCGGGCTTCACCCGGTGGCGATGATTCATGACGACACTGTGAAGGCTGCCGATCGCATGTTTCGCTCGAAGGATGGGTTCTGCAAAACGGTTCCAGCAAGCAGCGGCCCGCTGACATCCGCGAAATTGAAGCCTTTTGGAGGCAATCTGCTGATTTTCGCAGCGCCTAATCTATCACAAGAGGAAATCGCAACGACAACAGACATAGCTCGACAGTGTGGGACCCGCGTTGCGGTTCTCTCTACAGCATTGGAGAGCGATGATCCCCTTGAGCAGATCGAGATCGATGGTCTTATTCTGGTCACGGAGATGCGCGCTGTCTCCGCATGGCACTCAGATTTGCTCAAGCGCGCCATGGACGTTACAGTTGCGCTGACCCTCATCATTCTGGGCTCCCCGATATTTCTGCTGATTGCCGTGTGCATCAAGCTCGACTCTCGAGGTCCAGTTCTCTTCGTGCAGAAGCGCGTGGGCCGCAACGGGGAACTCTTCAATATCTTCAAGTTTCGCTCCATGCAGGTGAGTTCACCGATGTATGAAGCTTCACCCACCGAGCCAACTGATCCACGCATCACCAGAGTTGGTCGCGTGCTTCGCCGTACTGGGCTGGATGAGACAGCGCAACTACTCAACGTGCTCCTTGGACAGATGTCTCTCGTCGGCCCGCGGCCCGAGATGCCCTTCCTCGTAGAACGCCATATTCGGCAGCATCGTCCAAGACTGCAAGCCACCCCAGGCATCACGGGCCTCTGGCAGCTAAGCACGGACCGCACGTCGCCGATACATCAGAACACACACTACGACCACTTCTACATCCGCAACCGGAGTTGCTATTTGGACGCGGCGATACTTCTTCACACGGTGCTCTATGCAATGCGGGGTGGCGTGTGAGTGGCAGTGAATCGACCTCGGAAGGAATCTGCCGGCACCCACATACCGATGTTCTTGGGGTCAATCTCTCAGCTATCAATATGGACCGCGCTCTCGACTTGGCGGATCAATGGATTACAACCGGAAAGAGTGCGTATATTTGCATGACCGGCGTCCACGGCGTGATGGAAGCACAGTCGAACGTGGAGCTTCGCTGCGTTCTGAACGACGCGCTCATCAATGCTCCCGATGGAATGCCGATGTCCTGGGTTGGTTGGCTGCAGGGATACCGGCAGATGGATCGTGTCTATGGACCGGACTTCATGGCGAACCTATGCCGGAACTCTGTAAGCAAGGGCTATCGTCACTACCTGTATGGAGGCCAGCCAGGTGTTGCGCAAGAATTGAAGGCTGCATTGCAGGAGCGTTTCCCGGGCCTGCAGGTCGTCGGAACCTACACTCCACCTTTTAGGAGCCTTACACCTGAGGAGGAAGCTGACCTTCTGGATGATGTGAGGAAGGCAAAGCCGGACATCATGTGGGTAGGACTGAGCACGCCGAAACAGGAGTACTTTATGGCCCAATATGTGGACCAACTCCATATCCCACTGCTTGTTGGTGTCGGCGCGGCCTTTGACTTCCACACTGGCCGAATTGACGAAACTCCTACGCGGATCAAGCGCGCGGGACTCCAGTGGTTGCACCGCCTGCTTCAGGACCCTAGGCGCCTCTGGAAACGCTACCTTCTCAATAATCCAAAATTCCTTTGGCGGATCACGTGTCAGTTTCTCAAGATACGGAGCCGTGAACGTCAGAGCGCATGCGCGCCGGAAGCGACATCATCAACGACAAACTCGTGACAATTCGCAAACTCACAAGTGACAAACGGCCGTCGTGAAGTGAATACCTTTAACATGGCGTGAACGCGTCTAAGCGTGTAGGTCGGTCGACTGAGAATCCGCCGCTGTGGAGTCGTGTGCTCCGGGAGAGAACTCATGAAGATGAAGTACATGTGGGTGCCGATGCTTATGATTGGTGCGGCCATTGTGCCCTATAAATCGAATGTCCGCGCACAGGAATCGCCGCGCCGAATCGAAGTTACAGCCAAACAGTTTGAGTTCCAGCCGTCTGAAATCACTGTGAAGAAGGGGCAACCGGTCGTCTTGGTGATCAAGAGCGCAGACGTCGCGCACGGGCTGCGCTTCCGCGACCTCAATTTGAATGTGAAAATCGACAAAGGTGGAACAGCCGAGTTGCCATTCACTCCGGACAAGACGGGCGACTTTGTCGGCAAATGTTCTGTCTTCTGCGGTCCCGGCCACGGCGGGATGACTCTGACGATGCACGTGGTCAACTAAACGTGCATCGTTCCTAACCGGTTACCTACATCCTCGTACTCGCAGGCTAACTTGTTCTAGATTGCCCGGCACGGCGAATTCGAGTATGGAATCAACAATCGCAGAGAAGGATACCGCAGCTTGTCGCGCGACAAGCTGCTACTTCAGGCTGCGCAAATAGGCCACCAGAGCTTTGGTATCAGTCTCATTGAGATCAACCTTAGGCATACCTCCGTCGGTCATGTCTGCCGTTGGGTGATGGAGCAAATAAGCCAGGCTGTCAGGGCTGAATTTCTGGCCTATACCGATGAGCTGTGGCGCAGCTGCTGTGCCTTCGCCTTTGGCTCCATGACAGCTGCTGCATGGTCCTGCTGCAAAGATCGCGGCGCCTTTGGCTATGAGCGGATCCGCGGCCACGCCCGCTCCCTTTGCCGAAGACGGGTTGGACGACTCAGGCTCAAACGGCTGGCGCATGAAGTCGATTTCAGCTTGTCTCTGACGTGCCAATTGCGCTGCGACGATCGGGTCCGTTGCATCCCCGTGATAACTGATCACTCCAAGACCTGCATAGCAGGCGGCGAAGATGACGAACCCTCCAACTACAACAGGTCGCCGCCAGGGCCGGCGCTCGCGTCCACGATCGATAAATGGAATTGCCGCAAAAATCGCCGCGAGGATGCCGGGCAGGATAATGCCGCCAAGCAAGGACCATTTGCCGCCGAGTATCTTGAGCCACTCAAAAATGGGCACGTAGTACCACTCGGGCCGCGGGATGTAACTGGTATCGGAGGCAACAGCTTCCGGACCAAGACGAAAAGGGAAAAAGTGAGCCGCCAGCCCCAGCGCAACGATGATCAGCAGGGCTGCCACCATGTCCATTGCTAACTGGCGCGGATAGAACTTTTGGACTGGAAGCGTTGGTTGAATGGGATCTTCATTGATAGGTCCCGCCGGGCCCGCTTTGCGAAACAAAAAACAGATGCGCGCCGATGAAAGCGATCAGCAGGCCGGGTAAGACAAAGGCATGGAGGACGAAGAAGCGCGAGATGGTGAGCGTTCCCATCTGCGAGCCGCCGCGCAGCAGCTCCTGCAATGGCGAACCAATCACCGGGATTTCCGTGATGATGTTGGTTCCCACCGCAGAGGCAAAGTACGCTTGCTTGTCCCAGGGCAGCAGATAGCCAGTGAAGGCCATACCCAGCATCAGCGCGAGTAGAAAACAACCCGAGAGCCAAAGCATCTCGCGCCGCCCTTTATACGAGCCATAAAGTAGCGTCTGCGAGATATGCAGAAACAGCAGGATGACGATGGCAGTCGCGCCATAAGCGTGGAGGCTGCGAAGGAACAATCCTGAACTGACTACCTTTGATATATAAGCCACGGTGGTATGCGCGTGGTCGGAAGATGGCACGTAATAGAGAGCGAGGAAGACTCCGGTGATCACCTGAGAGAGGAAGAGATAGAGCAATCCTGAGCCGAAGATATAAGCCCAGCGCGCCCCTCCAGGGATAGGCTCGTCGAGCGCCCCACGCAAGAGGGAATAGCAGCCAGTGCGGCTGTTCAGCCATTCTTTCCATCCGGTGGGGGTCGTTGAATCCTTTTCTGGCAAATGCTTGGTGTCCACTATGCTCTCTCTAATCTCAGCTGATCGGTTCCTTGTTGGCATCCAGTTGGCGGAAGTATTGAAAACGGACTCTGAGAACGCCGTTCTCCACCTTGCTTTCGAGTTCATCCATAGCGCGCAGCGGCGGACCGGAAACACGCTCGCCAGATTTGGTAAACGTGCCGCCATGACAAGGACAGATGAATCTGTCCTTGTCATCGACCCAGCGGATGGCGCAGCCCAGGTGCGGGCATACGGAAGAGAGCACCTTCAGGTTGCCACTGCCGTTCGGCACGACGTAGACACTGTTCTGCATCACAGAACTGCGCCAGCCTTCAACAGTTTGAATGTCGATCGAGCGCGGGACCGGCGCATTCAGCGATTGAAATTCATCGACCTTCCCTACATCGGACCATGATGCTTGCCCTGAGCGGTTGCGCAAAGGAAAGGTCGCGAAGCGCACCAGGGGAATGGCCATCACCGCTCCAACTATGCCGCCGATGGTGCCCAATAGGAGGCTAAGGAACGAGCGACGTTCCATCTGCTCATGAATCTCCGCTGGAGCGGACATGAATTATTCCTCCGATTTGCGAAAGGGCATTTTGAGTTCCGAGCCCTCGTACTTAGAAACCTCTATCAGGTGATCTGGGAAGTCTCTTCAGGAGCATTCCATTAGAAACCGCTGTTGCATGTGTCACCTTGATGTAAAGAACTTGTCATGTCTGAGTCCTTCACAGCGACGGCTTTACCAACGTTGCGTTTGGACTTCTCTGTCGCTACATCTGGCGAGCCTGCGTGATAGCAGTCTCCGCATCGCTCATGCCCGCACATTGAGATCTTCCTCTCGGAGAGAGGGACTACGTCCTGCAAATAGCTCAGTATCTCCGCGCATGTGCCGTAACTCTCATCCACGAGGCTCGGCGTGCTTACAACGAATTCTCGCAATAGTTCTTGTCGTGTCGCGCTGTCGCGATCATGATCATCATGATGGTCGGCATCTACTTCAGCTTTCACAGGCAGTTGCGCAAGCCTGCGAAGCGGACGGGTTTGCTCATCAAAACCGCTCACCTAATAGGCGTGGATCTCTTTGTAATTGCAGTTGATACGCTCGAGCGGAATTGTCACTCGATTGTCATTTCTTAACTTTGTGCTGGCTCTTCTCCGCCGAGTCGAACAGAATGTTAATCGGGGAGGTCCGGACCATTATGACGGGCACCGATCTGACCGATGTCGATCGCCAGGCGCAACCAGCCTCTGCGGTGAATCTGGGCACAATTCTGGTTATTGAAGATGACCCGCGAATGCAGAAGGTGCTTCGCAGAATCTTTTCGGATGAGCACTATGCCGTTGTGATTGCAGGTGATGGCCAGACCGGTCTCGATCTGTTCCGTTCGGAGCATCCGACCGCTGTCGTGCTCGACCTCATTCTCCCTCGCATCTCCGGTCGCGAACTCTGTCAGACCTTCAAAAACCTCTCCAGCGAGACACCCATCATTGTTCTCAGCGCCATCAGCGAGGTCGTTGATAAGGTTCTTCTCCTCGAACTCGGCGCAGATGACTACGTCACGAAGCCATTCAGCCCACGGGAGCTTACAGCACGCGTGCAGGCGGCCATTCGCCGTCAGCGCAAACCTTCCGTCTCCAACACGTTTCGTTTCGGCGACTGCGAGATTGACTTTCGCAGCATGACCGCACGTCGTGCCGGTGTTCCGGTTGTCCTCACCGCGCATGAGTTCAAGCTGCTCAAGTTCTTTACGCAGAACATCGATCGCGTGTTGACACGCGAAGTACTGCTCAATGAAGTCTGGGGTTACAATGCATACCCAACGACGCGCACCGTCGACAATCAGATTCTAAAGTTGCGCCAGAAGCTGGAGACGGATTCTGCCAATCCGCAGCATCTGCTTACGATCTACGGCGCGGGGTACAAATTTGTCCCATGACTCCCAGACCGAACTCTCAGAAACCCAGACTTTCTCGCGTTTAGCTTCCGCTTACCGCAAAGAGGGCGTGCGGACACACGTTCTACTGGTCGTGGCGATGGCCGCTGTAACGGTCATCATCACAGCACTCTTTCTCGTGCTAATTCGACAGCGTCTCAGCGCCCAGGTTACGACTGATCTCACCCAGGACCTTAGTCGTTCGGTCATCACCTTCCAGAGCCTTCAGACGGAGCGCCTCCGCGCGCTCGATCGCGAGAACGCCCTTCTCTCCGATCTACCCACGCTCAAGGCCCTGATGACCAGCGGCGACGACCTCACCATTCAGGATGGCGCCATCCAGTTCTGGCAACTCAGCGGCACCGACCTATTCGCACTCGCTGATGGCTCGGGGAGGGTGGTCGCCGCCTATACAAAAAACAACTCCTCCGGTCCCTCGCTTAACCGTGCGCTGCAATCGTTGCTCTCCTCTCCCGCGAAGCACTATCTCATCAATGGCGGTTCGCTCTACCAATGTTCCCTGCTACCGCTCTACTTTGGCAGCGCAGAAAACGGAACCCTGCTGGGTTATGTCGTCAGTGGCATCTCAATTGAGCGCACTGTTCGTCAGATTAGCGCACCCACTGGCGTAGAAGCCGCCTTCCTTAGCGCGGGCAATATCGTCACTAGCACTCTCGCTCCATCGAACCAGGCCGCCCTGTCCAACCCGCGCCTGCTCTCTGCAACGACACTGCGCCCCCTGCAGGTCGAGCTCGGATCGCAGCGATATCTGGCCGCGACTGAGGATCTCAGCTCCGTCTCCACCTCCCCACTGCAGCTTGTTGTGTTGAAGTCGTTTGATCCTGCCGAGCGCTGGATGAAGCGCATGGACCGCATGGTGCTCAGCACCGGCCTTCTTGCGCTCATCTCCGGCACCTTGCTGATGATCGCTCTCGCGCGCCTACTTACTCGCCCGCTCGAAGAGCTCTCTGAAAGCGTCCGAGCCTTTGGCATGGGAGACAGTCACTATCGCGTTCCCGGTCACGGCCCTCGTGAGGTCCGCCAGCTCAGCGATGCATTCGCCGGCATGCGCGACGAGATTCAGGAGGCCCATCGCGCGCTCCTCGAGTCCGAACGGCTCGCAACCATTGGCAGAATGGCAAGCTCCGTCTCTCACGACCTGCGCCACTATCTCGCCGCCGTCTATGCGAACGCTGAGTTCCTGGCCTCCGGCCGTCTCTCTGAAGCCGAACGCATTGAAATCTTCGGAGACATCCGCGCCGCTGTCCTCGGCACCACGGACATGATCGAGTCCCTCCTGATTCTCAGCCGTACGGGTGCAAATACAAGGAGATCCTCTGAGTCGATGGCGCTTTTGCTTGAGCGGACCGTCGCGCTCTTCCGCGCGCATCCTGACGCCGAGGGGGTTCGCATCGTGACATCTTTCGGCGACCCCGCCGAAGCCGCAGCTCTTGTTGATGGGAAGCAGATCGAACGCGCCCTCTTCAATCTGTTACTCAACGCATGCCAGGCCGCGCGTACTGGCGGCGCCGAACCGGTCGTCACTGTTACGCTCGAGACGCAGGAGCAGTACAGTGTTGTTACCGTCAAGGACAGCGGCTCTGGCGTGCCGGAAGGCATTCGCAATAGCATGTTCGAGCCGTTCGTCAGCGAAGGTAAACAAAAGGGAACCGGTCTGGGACTCACTCTTGCGCAATGCATCGCAAATGAGCACGGTGGAGATGTGGTCCTGGTCAGCAGCCGTCCGGGAGAGACAATCTTCCAAATGAAGGTGGCGCGCGATCTCTCACAACCCATCGCCACCGTCGGCTCCGAACTCAACCACCGCGATCAGGTCATCGCCCATGAAAACGTTTGGTCATAACTGCAACGTGAGTCTTGTTGGAAAGTCTCATCTACTCTGGCAGCCAGTCGTGATCCTCACGGGGCTTCTTGGAGCGCCCGCGCTCAGGCTCTCTGCGCAAACCGCGCAGCCCAGCATTCCCGCCCAGATCCAGCAGTTGACGGCTGCGATGGAACGCACCCAGGCACAGCTCAAGCAATCGCAACAGCAGTTGGATGAGATGCGAACGCAAATCGCTGCGCTTCAGCAACAGATGGCGCAACAACAGGGAACAACTGCATCCACTGACCCAGCGAACCCCGCCCCTGTCGCCGCGGACCAGCCGCAGACGCAATCCGCGGAGCTGGAAAACATTCGCGAACGCCAGGCGATGCAGGAGACTCAGATCGCGACGCTCAACCAGATCAAGGTCGAGTCGGAGTCGAAGTACCCCGTGAAGATCACAGGCCTCTTGCTCTTCAACGGGTTCGTCAACACAAGCGCGGCGGACGTGGCTGCGACGCCTACCGTGGCTGTGCCCGGCTCCGGCAGCACCGGAGCATCCGTTCGTCAGACGATGCTCGGCATCGACGCGACCGGCCCGCACCTCTTTGGCGCACGCAGCCACGCCGACCTCCTTGTTGACTTCTATGGCAACGTAATCGCTCCCAACACTACCGCTCCGGTTGGCACTTATTCCTCGAGCGACAGCTTCCTTCGTCTGAAGACCGCACACGCCGGGTTGCAGTGGGAGAACACAGAGGCTGGCTTCTCCTACGATCGCCCTATCATCAGTCCTGATTCCCCGACTTCGCTTACTGCCGTCGCGGTTCCTGCGCTCGCGTGGTCTGGAAATCTTTGGGCCTGGAACCCGCAACTCACGCTTACACACAACATACCCTTCGCAGACTCGCATTCCCTCCAACTGCAAGCCGCGATGATCGATGTTGGAGATCCACCGATCTCCCTCGCAGGACTCGATAGCTACGCCGCGACGCCGCCCTCCGGCGCGGAGCAGAGCCGTTGGCCGGGTCTCGAGGCTCGCATTGCGCTTCTCGGCTCAAATCGCGACGATCGCGATCACTTCGGCGTCGGTGGATACTTCTCTCCACACGTTCTTCCATCAGGCAATCGCTTTGACGCGTGGGCCGGTACCCTCGACACACGCTTCCATTTGCCCGCGCGGCTCCAATTCTCCGGAAGCTTTTACCGAGGACTCGGACTTGGTGGACTCGGCGCTGGGGGCTACAAAGACTATGGATACTTCTACGTGACCAGCCAGGAGATGTACTACTTCCGCCCGCTTAACGACGTCGGCGGCTGGGTGCAACTCAAGGAGAAGTGGAGCGAACGCCTCGAATTCAACACCGCCTTCGGTATGGACAACGTCTTCGCAGACGACCTCCATCGATACGCTATGCCCTCTGGCACCGTGTACCAGCGACTTGCCCGAAATCACACATGGACGGGCAACGTTATTTACAGCCCCAGCGCCTATTTGCTGTTTTCTCTCGAGTATCGTCATCTTGAGAGCGATCCGATCCGGGGGGCCTCTTCATCCTCAAACATCATCGGATTATCTGCGGGATACAAGTTCTGATGAGAACTCTACGGCTCAGCCGCTGGCTCGCCACAGCACTCGTCCTGCTTCCCGCAGCTCTCTGCGCACAGAATCGCGCCGAGCTGCATCTTCGCATCCAGCCCACACCATCCACGCATCGCCGCGTCGATGCTGTGGTTTGGCTTGAGCCGCTTGGCGACACTCCCGTTCTTCCGTTCACGCCTCAGGGCCACTACACGTTGCTGCAGAAAGACCGCATGTTCATGCCGCATCTTCAGGTCGTCCCTGTCAGCAGTGTCGTGCAGTTCCCCAACGCCGACCCGTTCTTCCACAACGTCTTCTCGCTCTTCGACGGCAAGCGCTTCGATCTCGGCCTCTACGAAGCCGGGTCAACCAAATCTGTTACCTTCTCGCGTCCCGGCGTGTCCTACATTTTCTGCAACATCCATCCTGAGATGAGCGCCGTAGTCATCAGCCTCTCCACGCCGCTCTACGCCATCGCCGACTCCAACAATACCCTTATCATTCGCGGCATCCCCGCTGGCAACTATGTGATGCGACTCTGGGTCGAAGGCGCGCTCCAACCCTCCCTGCAAGGCCTCTCGCGCGAGATCAAAGTCTCCACCGGCATGAACGACCTCGGTAACGTCACCGTGCCCATCGCCACCAACGCAACGCACACCAACAAGTTCGGCGGCGCCTACGATCACCAACCCACCTCTCCCTACTAGTAAGAAAGATGGAGGGGCGCTAACGCTCTCCTCATCTCATTCACATCTGCCAACGCAATTTACTTGCCCTTCGCGTGCCCAAATCCGCGATCAATCTCCGCTCCGGCCTGCAGAAATCCGCCCACGCCATAGGCCCACGTCGATCCTGGCTGCAGATCTCCCGGCGCCGCGCCGACCGGCTGAATTGCTCCCAGCCGCCCATCCGCGTACACATGCTGCAGCATACCGCCCCAGGCCTTCTCAATCACCGGCCGGAACTTCTCTTCCGGTAGTAGGTGATTGTTCACGCCCCACGCCATCGCATATGTGAAAAACGCTGTGCCCGAAACCTCACCCAGTGGATACGCATCTGGGTCCAGCAGCCCCATGCGCCACAGTCCATCCGCCGGTTGCAGACCGGCAATTCGATTCGCCATGTACTTGAACGTTGCCTCGTAACCCGCGCGCGCCGGATCATTCTTCGGCATCACCGTTAGCACGCGCGCCAATCCCGCAAGAACCCATCCATTGCCGCGGCTCCAGAACAGCGGCTTCCCATTCTTCTCCGTCTTATGAAAGAAAGTCGCATCTCGGAAGAACAGGTGCTCGTCGTAGTCGTACAGGTGTCCCTGCGTTAATCCCCACTCATGATTCATGAAGTCGAGATAGAGGTGATCGCCCGTTAGCTGCGCCAGCTTTGCCAGCGACGGAGGTGCCATATACAGCGCGTCGCACCACCACCACAGGTCCTTGTTCTTATCGTCCTTGCGCGCCATCACTAGCACGAAGTTGTCGCGCACCGCGGCGATGCGCATCGGATCCTTGTTCTCCTCATACAATTCTTCGTACGCCTGCCCAATCGCCTCATCGTCGGCGTGGTCATAACGTCCTGACAGCAACTGCCAGTTGAACTTCTCCGCAGCGGCCAGCACGGCATCGTGATATCGCTTGTCGCTCAGCGTCTTCGATGCATCCAGCAGTCCCGTATACAGCGGCGCATACGTCCAGTCCTGCGTAAAGTTCGGCTGCATGTTTACCAACGACCAGTCCGCAACCTTCTTCATCGCCTTGCGCACATCGGGTCGCGTCAGCTTTGGTGACAGGGAAGTGTCAATCGGCCCCGGATTCGTCGCGACATCGCCGGCCGCATCATGCAGCTGCTGCCCACTTGGCCGCTGCGCTGGCGTCTGGGTTTGCGCACTTGCGCCCAGCACCGCGCTCAACAAACACACACATGCAACAGGGAACACACCGCGACCCAAAACAAATCTCATCCGTTCTCTCCTCTATCTCCTAGCGCAGATCGGCGACGGCAACTCCGTCCATATCGCCGTAGTCCTGATTCTCTCCACCCATGCCCCAACAGAATCCATAACGCGTCGTGCCCACGCCCGCATGAATACTCCATCCCGGAGAGACCACAATGTCGCGGTCTGCCATCACCAGGTGTCGTGTCTCCTGCGGGGGTCCCATCAGGTGGATCACGCGATGCGCCGGGTCCACGTCGAAGTACATATAGACCTCGCTGCGCCGCATATGCGTATGCGGGGGCATAGTGTTCCAGTTCGAGCCCTCATCCAGTAGTGTGAATCCCATCACGAGCTGGCAGCTCTTGATTCCATCACGATGAATCGCCTTGTAGATCGAGCGCTTGTTGCACGTCGTCACCGCGCCCAGCCTCACCGGCTCAATATCCTTGAACTTCACCATCGCAGTCGGATAATCCGCGTGCGCAAGGTAGCTCAGCAAATAAAACGCCGCCGGCTTGTCCGCGCTGTCGCTCGCAAAGCCCACGTCGCGGCTTCCGCGTCCGACATACAAGCAATCCATCTTGTCCAGCTTGAACTCCTTGCCATCGACCGTGACCGTTCCCGCGCCGCCGACATTGAACACGCCCAACTCGCGCCGCTCGCAGAAAAACTCCGAGCGCAGCTCCGGTGACGTTTCCAGCTTCAGAGCCTTATCCGTCGGCAGGGCTCCGCCCACAACCGTGCGGTCCAGATCGATATACGTCAGCGTGATCCCGCCCGGCTTGAACATCCCATCCAGCAAAAATGTCTCGCGCAACTCCTCTGTCGTCATCCGCGGATAGCGCACCGGGTCAGACATCTGCAGCAGTTTCATCTCTTCCTCCCAAAATTCTTCAGCGTCCCGCGGACGTGCTTGTCATCGAGCTCGCAGGCTCTTCAACCTTGATCACATAAATGATGATCGACTGGCCCGGCGCCTCAATCGCCTGGTGCGGCGTGCCAGCAGGAATGTGAATCACGTCGCCCTTGTGCAGCAGGTGTGGCGTCGCGCCCTCTAGGGTTTTGCCGCGAATCTCACCTCCCGGGCCTGTCTTCGGGTCAACGAGCGTCCCACCCGTCATCTCCGTGCCCTCACCGTCCACCACAATCAGAAAATCCGCGTAGTGCTGATGCAGCTCTCCTCCGCCGCTTCCTGTGCGAGCCGTCAGCATCGTGTAGTGACCGTTGTAGTGCGCCAGCGTAATACCCGCACTCCCGCTGCCGTTGCGAGCCTGGTCGATCAGCGGTTTACCGCGCTCGGCCAGCTCTGCAAAGTCCAGCAGCTCGGGTGTCGTCGTGATCACCGGCGGCCCCTGCTGAGCCTGCGCGCTCGCCCGTCCACAGCCAGCGAGCACCATTCCACCGAACAACACCGCGCCGACCGCGCAGACAATCCGTTGTCTCTGCATGACTCTTCTCCTCCCGGAAAACTCTCAGGACAAACAGCATACGCAACTCGATCCACGCATGTCAGTGTTCGCAGTGGATTAAGTTCGTTCTTGCACAAAAAGAACGGAAGCCAGATCCGACGGTCCGAAACGGGCCACGCAATCTTCGCAGTGTGAAGGGGAGCCACGGCGGTGCGTCTTGACTTCCGGGCAATACACCCATAGCCTCATACACATGAGGCCCACCCACACCGCCGCGCTCTGTTGCATGCCCTGTCGCATGCTCTGTTGCGCCGGTGTCTGTATGGCCTGATCGCTTAGCTCCTCAAAGAGCGCCCCGATCCCCAAGCACCCACGCAACCGATTCCCGGGCGTGGGTTTTTCTATTCTGCAGCGCCTGAACACCTCCTCACACAACCACAGCAGGAGCACCTCATGGACTCTCGCCCCGCCGTACACCAGACTGCCAAGCTAGCCTTCAACGTCGACGCAGCTGCTATCGTCATCGCGCTCGCGCTCGCCGCGCTCATTCGCCTTAACGTCATCCCCCACATCGGCTGGTAGCTGCACACAATCTCCTTGTCTACCAACACCATCCCGCTGCCGCTGGAAACCACGCGAGCCCGCCCGCCCTGGCGTCAACTCCTCGCGCTCATTCCTGGCACCGCGCTCCTCTTCGGCGTCGGCTTCGCAGGGAAGGGAATCGAGTCCCTCGGCCATTACCTCCGCACCACACGCCACATTGCCTTCCCGCAGGTCGAGTACGTCCTCTGGGCCATCCTGCTCGGCCTCGCCATCGGCAACGCCGTCCGCCTTCCTGCACTCTTCCGCTTCGGCCTCGCCACCTACGAGCTCTGGCTCAAACTCGGCATCGTCCTCGTCGGCGCAAAGTTCGTCCTCGGCGACCTCCTGCACCTCGGCGGCCTCTCGCTCGTCCTCGTCGCCATCGAGCTCGTTCTCTCGCTCTCCGTCATGATGTTGCTCGGTCGCATCTTCGGTCTGCGTCCCAAGCTCACCAGCCTGCTCGCCATCGGCAGCTCCATCTGCGGCGTCACCGCTATCATGGCCGCGCAGGGCGCCATCGACTCCGAAGAGCGCGACACCTCCACCGCCATCGCCGCCATCCTCACCCTCGGCGCCATCGCACTCTTCGCGTTCCCAGCGATCGGCCACGCGCTGCACATGGGCCAACAAAGTTACGGCCTCTGGACCGGCCTCGCCGTCGACAACACTGCCGAAGCCACCGTTACCGGCGCGCTCTACGGTGACGAAGCTGGTCGCATCGCCATCCTCGCGAAAACAGCGCGCTCATCCTTCATCGGCTTCGTCGTACTCGGTTACGCCGTCTACTGGGCCTCGCGTGGACAGGCGCAGCACGTGGAGCACAAGGCGCTCTTCCTCTGGCAGAAGTTCCCCAAGTTCATCCTCGGCTTCGTCGCGATCTCCATCCTCGCCACGGTCGGCTTCTTCTCTGCCTCGCAGCTCATCTCGCTCGGCAATCTCTCGAAGTGGGCATTCCTTCCGGCCTTCGCCGGCGTGGGCCTCCGTACCAACGTTCGCGACCTCATCCATCAAGGCTGGCGCCCCATCCTCGTCGGCGTTCTCGGCGAAATTTTCCTCGCCGTCGTCACCCTCGCGCTCGTCTTCTTCTCCACTCACGGAGCCATCCGATGAGCCGCCTCTTCCATCTCTCTGCTCGCTGTCGCTGTTGTTGTCGACGCTGACTCCTCGCACCTCGCGCGCTTTCGCGCACAAGCGTCCCAACTGACCGCAGCCTGCTTACTTAGGCGCGCCGCTTCATCTTCCGGAGAGCCATGTCCACCTTCTTTCGTCGTTCTACTTTGATCATTGCCGCCCTGCTCGTCTCCGCACTCGCCGTTTACGCACAAGTCGTCGGCGGCACTATCGACGGCGTCGTCACCGACCCCACTGGTGCCATCGTCCAGCACGCCAACGTCGTCGTGCGCAATGAAGAGACGGGCACACACCGCACTCTTCTCACCGGCGACGACGGACGCTTCGCCGCGATCTCCATCCCCGCCGGCCGCTACACCCTCACTGCTGAAGCCCCCGGCTTCGCGAACTACAAGCTCATCAATCTGCCGCTCACCGTCGGCCAATCCATCAACCTCCATGTCACGCTTGCAATCTCGGGCAACGACACCATCGACGTCAGCACGCAGCCGCTCGGTGTGAATCTCTCCACCGAAGAGACTTCCGGTGTCGTCGACGCGCGCCAGGTCAAAGACCTCCCGCTCAACGGCCGAAGCTACGACCAGCTCCTCACCCTCAACCCCGCCAGTGTCAACTACACTGGCCAGCGCTCCGGCACCGTAGGCACGTCGAACTCCTCAGTTGGCAACATGTTTTCCATCTCCGGCCGGCGCCCGCAGGACAATCTCTACCTCCTCAACGGCATCGAGTACACTGGCGCCTCGCTCATCAACGTCACGCCCGGCGGCACCTCTGGCCAGCTCCTCGGCGTCGACGGCATCCGCGAGTTCAACGTCATGTCCGACTCCTACTCCGCCGCTTACGGCAAACGCGACGGCGCGCAAATCTCCATCGTCACCGCCTCCGGAACCAATCACATCCACGGCGACGCGTACGAGTACCTACGCAACAGCTTCTTCGACGCCCGCAACTACTTCGACCAATCCCGCATTCCCGAGTTCCAGCGCAACAACTTCGGTGCCTCGCTTGGCGGCCCCATCCGCACCAACAAACTCTTCCTCTTCGGCAACTACGAAGGCTACCGTCAGAATCTCGGCCTCTCCAACGCTGCACTCGTTCCTGACGCCGCCTCACGCGCCGCCGCAGTTGCATCCGTCAAGCCGCTGCTGAATCTTTGGCCTGTTGCCAACGGCCCCGAGCTCCTCGACGCCAACGGCAAGTCCACCGGCATCGCCTACGCCTACTCCTCGCCTACGCAGCGCATCCGCGAAGACTTCGGCACCACGCGCTTCGACGACAACATCACAGCCAACGATCTCCTCTTCGCCGTCTACACTGTCGACGACTCCACCGCCCACACGCCAACACAAAATCCCTACTCGCTCATCGACGAAAATCTTCGCGAGCAGGTAGCTAGTGTGCAGGAGCAGCACATCTTCTCCTCGAAGCTCCTCAACACCGCGCGCTTCGGCTACTCGCGCGCCAGCTTCTATTTCCTCGGCTCGCTGCCCACGGACATCCAGTCCATCACTTCAACCTTCATTCCTGGGAAGCCCACTGGCGCAGTCGTCATCGCCGGATCCACGGCATCCAACGGCAGTTCGCAGATCACCGGCGCTGGTGCCAACGTGGGCTCCAACAACGCCATCACGCGCAACCTCTTCACTGTTGACGATCACGTCTTCTGGACCGTCGGCCACCATCAGCTCGAGCTCGGCGCCTGGTTGCAACGCCTGCAGTCCAACGACAATCTCGCGCAGAACCAATACGGCCAGGCGTCCTTCGCCTCGCTACAAACCTTCCTCGCCGGCAACATCAAAACCTTCACCGTAGTCCCATCACCCACCGAGCTCGGTTGGCGCGCACTCTTCGCCTCCTTCTATGTCGAAGACACCTTCCACCTCACGCCGCGTCTCGAAATTCGCGCCGGCATCCGCACCGAATCCTCCTCCGGTTGGAACGAGTCGCAAGGCCGCGCTGGCATCTATCTCTTCAACTCGGGAGTCATCAACACGAATCCGACCGTGCAATCCAGCGCACTCACGGACAACCGCGCCCTCTTCCTTCCCGAGCCACGCGTTGGTGCCGCATGGGACGTCTCCGGTAATGGGCGCACCAGCATTCGGGCCTCAGCTGGCCTCCATCACTCACTGCTCGACGCACTCGACTATCGCCTCGATCAGGCCGCACCCTTCAACACCACGCTCGCCTACTCCGGTACCACGGTCACCGCGCCGACTTCAGGCACCGCCAGCATCTCTCCCTCAACCGTTCAGACCGACATCGCCACACCCGCGCTCGTCAGCTACAGCCTGCGCATCGAGCAACAACTCGCTCCCGCAACCACTCTCTCCGTCGGCTATCTTGGCTCGCATAGCTACAACCAGATTCTCTCCGGCGACCTCAACGAACCCGCGTTCACTCAGCTGCCCAACGGCACCATTTACTACCCAACAACCACGAAGCCCAATCCCGCGCTCGCCAACACCACCTCGTGGTTCTCCTCCGGCATCGGCAATTACAACGCGCTCGTCTTCGACCTCCGCCACGATCTCACGCACGGCATCCGTTTCCGCGTGAACGATACCTGGTCCAAGAACCTTGACAACGGCTCTGCATGGAACACCTCCGTCTCCGCCAACACGCCCGCGTTCGTCTCCGTGCCTTCACTGCCCAATCTCGACTACGGCCCCGCCGCCACTGACGTGCGCAACGCAGCAGCCATCAACGCCTCCTGGGATCTCCCCTTCGGCCCCGGCCACACGCTCTTCGCTACCGCGAACTCAGCCGCGCGCCGCGCCGTCTCCGGCTGGACACTGGCCGCCATTGCCAACTTGCAAACCGGCTTCCCGTTCAGCCCGCAGCTCGGCTACAACCCCACCGGCTCCGGGGACACGCGCAATCCCGTCCGCCCCGACGTCAACCCCAATGTCATCGGCAGCCTCTACACACACGGCAGCACATCCGCGCGCGCCGCGCGCTTCTTCAATCCCAATGCCTTCCTCGCGCCCGCTTATGGCACTGTCGGCAACCTCGGCCGTGACACCCTCACCGGCCCCGCCTACCGCAACCTCGACCTCTCACTCTCCAAAACCACCGAGCTCGCCGAGTCCACCCGCCTGCAGTTCCGCGCGGAATTCTTCAACATTCTCAACCACACCAACCTGCAGACACCCAACGCCGTCGTCTACTCCGCTGGCCCCACGCAGGGAAGTGCAGCCTCGCAAAATACCGGCACTGCTCTCAGCCCCACCGCCGGAGTCGTCACGTCAACTGCTGGAACCAGCCGCCAAATCCAACTCAGTCTCAAACTGTTGTTCTAGGCAAACTGCGCCGTCATCCTGAGCCGTCGGCGAAGGACCTCTGTATTTTGATCGGACCGCAGCGACGTTCGGTAAAGCTGAGCGGAGTAGAACGTCGCTGTGCTTCCGTCAATCTGGATTCTTCGCCCCATTCTGGTTCGCCGACACCTTAGCAAAATCGATAAACGCGCGCGCCGGATCGGTGTGCAGCAGCTTCACACTCACACGGTCGCCCACATCCAGCCCGTCAAAATTCTGAATGACGCGACCTTCAAACGGCGGATCTATCACGCGCACGTACACACCCTTGTCGCTCGAGCCCGTAATCACTCCGCGGAAGATCTCACCAATGCGATGCGCCATCGCCACTGCAGCCACGCGCTTCTGCATCGCGCGATCAATCTTCCGCAACGCCTTGTCCGCCTCATTGCAGTGAGTCGCAATCGCCGCCAGGTCTCCATCGCTATACGGTGGCGGCGCGCCATCCATCATCGCGTGCAGCACACGCTGCGTCACGATGTCTGGGAACCTCCGATTCGGCGCTGTCGAGTGCGTATAGTCACGCACCGCCAGGCCGAAGTGACCCGTCGGATCATCATCCGGCGTCATCACCATGTATTCGCCAGGCCCCATCAGCTTGATCACCGCAACCGCTAAATCCGGATAGTGATCCGCATCCGTTTCGCGCATGTGCGCCAAAAAGTTATTCAGCGCCACCGAGTCAGGAGTCACTGGCAGTTCCCACTTGTGCTCTGCGGCTAGCGCCACAATCCTGTCCCAACGTTGCGGCACGCGTACCACGCGCTGCAATCCTGATCGGCCACCCTTACGCAGCGCGCGCGCCATCACGCCATTGGCCGCGACCATCAGATCTTCAATCAGATACATCGCCTGGTTCTGGATCACATCATGAACACTCAACACGTGACCGTCAGCGACTATCGGCTGCACCTCGCCTCTATGAAACTCAAGCGCTCCATTCTGTATGCGAGCCCGGTGCAGCGCCTGCGTAGCCTGGGCCTGCATCAGTATCTGATCTGCAATTGCCATTGCCAGCTCGCGGCTTTCAGTTGTCTCCGTGAACGCCGGCCCGTCCGCGTCCTCGCTGGCGCGCGCACTGTCTGAGCGCAGCGCCTCTACATCCTGCAACGTCACACCTACCGCACTCGTCGACGCCGCCGCATGCGCATCAATAAACGGCCCCACGCGCGAGTACGCCAACTGCGCGCGATTCCTCACCCACGCGCGCGAAATCTGCTCATCGCTCATCTCGCCGTTCGAGCCCACCGTATAGCTCATCATTACCGCCATGCGGTCGCCGTTCTCATTCAGCGATGTCATGCCCGTCGACAGTTCCAGCGGCAGCATCGGGAAGTTCTTCACCGCGGTATAGATCGTCTGCGTCTGCGCCTTCGCATGCTGGTCAATCGGAGAATCCTTCTCCACCGCGGCCGCCACATCGCCAATCGCGACGTGAATGCGAATGCCGTCCGCGACTCTCTCGGCAACTTCGATCTGATCCAAATCGCGCGACGTGTCGTTGTCGATCGACGACCACGCCAGCTTCCGCAAATCCGGCACGCCTGCCCCGGGCTTCTCCTTCGCGAACTCCTTGCGCAGATTGTCGCGAATCTCGGCCACCTGCTCGGCCACGGCCGGCCCGAACTCAGGCTTGAACCCGGCCTCATGCATCTCATCCAGCGCCGCCTGCGCCAGGTCGAAATGGTCCGGGTCCACATGTTGGAAATGATGGCGCGGACGCTGCTGCGAATGTCCGTCGCTATGTTGAGTGTTATCTGCAGTTCCGTGATCGGGGCTGTTCCGATGCCGATGGTGATCAGACATTCAACGAAACTATCACGGCAACATTACATGACGCCGGCTACATCTTCACCGCGCAGCATCGCTTGATGATCATCAGGCGGCAGGCCGCCGCCGCCCTCAAAGCCGAAGAGAATCAAGGCTGAGACCGCTCCTCCGAACGTCGCAGCCGAATATCGCACACCCCCTCGAACACTCCCGCCGGAAGGTCTAGCATAGATATAGCCATGCCTACCAAGTACCCGGCGACGACAGAGCCCCTCCCCACGAAAAAGCAGCAACCCGAGCCCAAACCTTCCCGCGAAGCCGTCTTCGACATCTTCCGCCGCTGGGGCTACCTCCAGGCCTCTCTCGACCCGCTTGGCCAGTACCTCCCGCCCGAACCGTTCCCGACACCCGCTCCTGACGGCCCCGACGCCCAGGAAGCCCGCCGCTACTACTGCGGCCCCATCGGCGCCGAGTTCATGCACATCCCCTCGCCCGAAAAGCGCGCCTGGATCCAGGAGCGCCTCGAAAAGGACATCGCGCCAAATCAGGCCGCCGCCAACGGTCTCCTCGAGCAAAAGCGCATCCTCTCCGACCTCATCCGCGCCGACCTCTTCGAGCAGGTCATCCAGCAGCGCTACCTCGGCACCAAGCGCTTTTCCCTCGAAGGACTCACCGTCCTCATCCCGTTCCTCGACCAGCTCTTCACCACTGCGGCGGACAACGGCGTCACGCGCTCCGTCTTCGCCATGAGCCACCGCGGCCGCCTCAACGTCATGGTCAACACCGTCGGCCGTCAGTCCAAAGAGATCTTCTCCAAGTTCGAAGACGTCAACCCCGAGACCACCATGGGCGGCGGCGACGTCAAGTACCACATGGGCGCCACCGGCGACTTCACCACCGCCAACGGAAAGACCGTCGCGCTCCACCTCGCTTCGAACCCCAGTCACCTTGAGGCCGCCGACCCCGTCATCATGGGTCGCACCCGCGCCCGTCAGGACCGCATCGACGCCCATCTCGACAACGAGCCCAACGGCAGACCGGGCACCAAACACATCCTGCCCATGATCATCCACGGCGACGCCGCCTTCGCCGGGCAGGGCATATGGGCCGAGACCCTCAACCTTGCCACCATCGAAGGCTTCTCCGTCGGCGGCACCATCCAGGTCATCGTCAACAACCTCGTCGGCTTCACGGCCAACCCCGAGGAGTCGAACAGTTCGCGCTTCGCCTCCGATCTCGCCAAGCGCCTGCCTATCCCCATCTTCCACGTCAACTCCGAGGACCCCGAAGCTGTCGTTCGCATCGCCGCCCTCGCCGCCGACTATCGCAACACCTTCAACTCCGATGTCGTCATCGACCTGATCGGCTACCGCCGTCACGGTCACTCTGAGGTCGACGACCCCACCGTCACCCAGCCACGCCGCTACGCCCTCATCAAGGAGCACCCGCCGCTCTACAAGATCTACGCGCAGAAGCTCAACGCCGATATCGCCGCCGAGGTCACCGCCGTCCAGCAGGAACTCCTCGACGCCCAGAAGCGCGCCGCGCAATCCGACGCCAAGGACGAAAAGGCGGCCAAAAAAGCCGGGGGGTTCAACGCCTTCGTCATGAAGCGCCTGCACGAACTCCCTCCCTACTGGGACAAGTACGCTGGCGGCGCGCTCTCGCCCTCTGACAACCCCGTCACCGGTGTAGACGCTGCAGAGATCTCCGCGCTCGCGCAGAAACTAACGACGGTACCCGAGGGATTCCACGTTCACCCGAAGGTCGCCAAGCTCATGGAACAGCGCGCCGAGATGGGCAACAACAAGCGCCCTATCGACTACGGCTTCGCCGAGCTCCTCGCCTACGCCTCACTGCTGAAGGCCGGCACGCCCGTCCGTCTCAGCGGTCAGGACACGCAGCGCGGCACCTTCAACCAGCGCCACTCCGTCCTCATCGACACCGAGACGGAAGTCCGCTGGTCGCCGCTCACACAGATCGCTCCCGATCAAGCCCGCTGGCAGGTCTACAACTCCATGCTCTCCGAGGCCGCCTGCCTCGGCTACGAGTACGGCTACGCCCGCGACTACCCAGAAGCCCTCGTCCTGTGGGAAGCCCAGTTCGGCGATTTCGCCAACGGCGCGCAGATCATCATCGACCAGTTCCTCGCCGCCGGCGAAGCCAAGTGGGGTCTGCTCTCCGGCGTCGTCCTTCTTCTTCCGCACGGCTACGAAGGCCAGGGGCCGGAGCACTCCTCCGCGCGCGTCGAGCGCTATCTCCAGCTCGCCGCACAGGAGAACATCCAGATCACGCAACCTTCCACCGCCGCTCAGTACTTCCACCTTCTGCGCCGCCAGTCCCTGCGGAAATGGCGCAAGCCGCTCATCGTCTTCACACCGAAGTCGATGCTTCGCCACCCCGACGCCTCGAGCACTGTCGCCGACTTCGCAATCGACCGCTTCCAACCTGTCCTCGGCGACACATCCGTCACCAACGCGCAGCGCGTGCTTGTCACCTCCGGCAAGATCGGCCACAACCTTCGCGTCGAGCGCGCCAAGCGCAAGATCGACGACACCGCCATCATCTTCGTCGACGAGCTCTACCCCTGGCCCGAAGCCGAGCTTACCGCCGCCATCGCGCAGCACCCCAACGCAAAAGAGATCGTCTGGGTACAGGAGGAGCCGGCCAACATGGGCCCGCTCAACTACGTGATGCCGCGCCTCCGCAAGATCGCCGGCAACCACCCGGTCCTCAGCGTGAAGCGCACCGCCTCCGCCTCACCCGCCACCGGCTCACCCAAGGCCCACGAGCTCGAAGAGAAAACCCTCATCGACGTCGCCTTCGGCCTATAGCCGGTGCTTGAGCCACAAATCTCCCCGGCCGTCATCCTGGGCCGGACGAGCCTCTAGGTCTACTTAGCCACCGACTACCCCGTCGCGATCAGCGGTTCTCAAAGCATCGAGCTGCAGCTTCGGCAACTCCAGCAAACGCGTTGCGACCGCGTTCAAACGACCGATTTCCTCGCTGAGCTCGAACGCCAGTACCCTTTCCCCGTCTGCCTGCTCTCTGTTCGCTGCAAGGAACAAAAGATTGGTGATACTTTGCAGCGGGTTGTTGATCTCGTGCGCGAGCTGATGCGCCATCGCCGCGGACGCAGCGGCGTTCGCCTGCAGCATCAACCGTCTCCGTTGCTTGATCTGGCGCACGCCCATCGCGGCAAAGTCGGCCAGCATCTCCATCATCCTCAGGTCTTCCATGTCGAATGCTTCATTTCGCCCGTGGGCCATCACGAAGATCGTGCCTCGTGTTGCGTCAACCTGCCACGGCAACAGTAGACCGTCGGTAACCGGCGGTGCCTCGACTCCAAGAATTTCGAAGAAGCGTGCGTTAACGCGAATCAATTGGGGTCGGCCACGTTCCAGGCACAAACCGCACGCACTCGGATACCTCGGCAGCATTGCGTCGAGAAAGCCCCTATAAACGCCCGCGCTCGCGACCCAGTGGTAATACTCCTCGTCCGTGCCATCCTCTTTCACCAGGCTGATGGCCGCACTGTCGGCGTTACAAAGCTCGATAGCTGCTTGCACAAGCTCCTGCAGCATGGTGTCAGGAGACTCTACGAACGCTCGCGCAAGACGCCTTACCCCTGCCAACTGTGTCGCCGCGTCACGCGTGTGCAGTTTTCGCGCGAGGAATTCACCGTTGCCCAGAAGGTCAATCACCTCGAGACCGGTGTCACAAAGCTCCAGTGACTCAATAAGCATCGGTGCCCTTTATCGCGAAACCTTTTCATCGCGGCAAAGACCATTATCCTCCTGCAGCCCATCGATGGTTACGTCCATGACATCCGAGCGCGATTCGCTCCGGGTGTCTGCGTCGGGCGCGGCACCCGTAACTCCTAGAACGTAAACGCGACTCCAAGCGTGTAACGGTCCTTGATGAACTTCTTCTCTGGTCCCACCTTTTCAACGATCGTCGTATAGGTGTCGTCGAGAGTCGGATCCTCGTAATCCTCGTAGCTGTCGGCGATGATGTTGGGATTCTTCGCCCACGTCTGCCGCCAATCCGCTCTTAGCATCATGCGCGGCGTGACCCTGTACTTCACTCCCGCCCCATACTGCAGTCCCAGGTGGAAGATGCCTCCGCCATCGAGCG
>Ga0206804_10032_pt1 | contig 40286 bp, 28 predicted proteins | sample Alteio_BWOrgCont_62_FD_152888 | JGI IMG/M metagenome (GOLD analysis project Ga0206804, IMG submission 152888) | Enriched cells from forest soil in Barre Woods Harvard Forest LTER site, Petersham, Massachusetts, United States -... | ecosystem: Environmental > Terrestrial > Soil > Temperate forest >... | reverse complement strand
AAAAGCCTTCTCCAACGCCTCACGCACTTCTGGGTCGCTTGCCAACCCGGCGACCCAGCCTTCAAGGTTCTCGCGCTCGCGCCCAGCCGCATGCTCCAGCTCATCGGGAGTCGCGTACTGCAGCTGCTCTACCTTCAAATGCTCTTGCTGTGTTGTCGACATCGTCAGTCCCCCGCCACGCCGGTGTAGCTCTCGTTGACCGACGTTGTCACCACCACCGGCGTCTGCCCGGCAGCGTCGGCAATCTGTACCAGCGGCCCATGGCCTTCCGGTTGCCACTCGTTCAACAGCTTCTGCGCGCCTTCGTCGTCATAGCGGTCGAAGAACATCGCCTTCGCCGTCTGCAACATTCCCTTGATCGAGCCGAAGGTGTAATTGACACCGCTCGCCTCATAGCCGGAGTGCACCATGCAGTTCGCGCAGCGCGGGTTGCCGCTCTCCGTGCCGTAGTTGTGCCATTCAACCGCATCCATCAACTCCTGGAAGGTGTCTGCGTAGCCGTCCTGCAGCAGGTAGCAGGGCTTCTGCCAGCCAAAGATTGAATAGGTCGGCATACCCCACGGTGTGCAGGTCAGGTGCTGCTTGCCCATCAAGAATTCCATAAACATGGGAGACGCATTGAATGCCCAGGTCTTTTTACGATTCGAAAGGATCGTGCGGAAGAGCTTCTTGGACTTCGCGCGGCCCAGGAAGTGCTGCTGGTCGGGCGCTTTCTCATACGTGTAACCCGGCGAGACCATCATCGACTCCACGCCTGCGGCCATCAGTTGGTCGAAATGCCGGCGCACTGAATTCGGATCCGCTCCATCAAACAGTGTAGTGTTGGTTGTTACGCGGAAGCCCGCGGCCACGGCAGCATGAACACCCTCCATCGCAATGTCGTATCCGCCTTCGCGGCACACACTGAAGTCGTGGTGTTCTTTTTCGCCGTCCACATGCACGCTGAATGAAAGATACTTCGACGGCGTGAACAGGTGCAGTTTCTCTTTCAGCAGCAGAGCGTTGGTGCACATGTAGACATACTTTTTGCGCGCCACTAATCCCGCAACAATTTCCGGCATCTGCGGATGCAGCAGAGGCTCGCCGCCAGGGATCGCCACCATCGGCGTGCCGCATTCTTCCACTGCCGCGAAGCACTGTTCCGGCGTAAGCTGCGCCTTCAGGATGTGGGCAGGGTACTGGATCTTGCCGCAGCCCGCGCACGCCAGGTTGCAGCGAAACAGAGGCTCCAGCATCAGCACCAGCGGATACTTCTTGCGCCCATGAAGCTTCTGCTTCAGCACGTAACTCGCTACCGTAAACGCCTGCGATACAGGTACAGCCATCCGAAATCTCTCCTGGCCTTAAGCCGTTTTACTGTCTACTCACTACTGTCTGCCTTTTACTCTTCGCCCCGCTCCAACGCCTTCTTATAGGTCGTCAGCGCCAATAGCGGGAAATACTGCTTATACAAGTGGTACCCGAGATAGAACACGCGCGGGAACCCGGTGCCTGTGTAGTAACTCTCGCCATTGCGGCCCGGCATCAACTCGTCCCAGCTGCCATCCTCATGCTGCCGCTCAATGAGCCAGCGAATGCCCTTGGCCACTGAATCCGATCGCGTATCGTTAGCTGCCAGCAACCCGAGCAGCGCCCAGGCCGTCTGCGACGGTGTTGAAGGTCCAACGCCGCGCTGGTTGGGATCGTCGTACGTCCCGCACGTCTCGCCCCAGCCGCCGTCAGAATTCTGCACCATGCGAATCCACTCCGCCGCCTGCTGCACAGCCGGCTCCAGATAGCTGTACTCCATCGAGTGCAATCCGCGAAGCACGAGGAAAGTCCCGTAGAGGTAGTTCACACCCCAGCGGCCAAACCAGCTTCCGTCCGGCTCCTGTTCTCGCAGAATGAACTGCACGGCCTTCTCCACGCGCTTGTCGCGGCGCGTGTAGCCGTAACAGGCCAGCATCTCCAGGATGCGCCCAGTGATGTCCACCGTCGGAGGATCCAGCATCGCGTTGTGGTCGGCGAAGGGAATGTACTGGAAGATCCGCTTGGTGTTGTCCTTGTCAAACGCCGCCCAGCCGCCGTTCTTGCACTGCATGGCCATCACCCAGTTGATGGCGCGTTGCTCAACCTCATGCTGGTAGCGTTCGCGGGGGTTTTGTACTACCTTCAGCGCAAGCAGAACCTCTCCGGTATCATCGACATCCGGGTAAAACTCATTGTTGTACTCGAAATACCAACCGCCCGGTTCGACGTTTTTAACCTTTTCCGCCCAATCGCCCTTATGGCGCACTTCCTTGGAGAGCAGCCAATCGGCGGCTTTCAGCAGGCGCGGATCGGTCTTGGAGACGCCCGCCTCGCCCAGCGTTGAAAGCACCTGCGCAGTGTCCCACACCGGCGAAAAACAAGGCTGCATGCGGAAGGTCGGCGTCGGGTAATCGGGCTCGCCGTTCGGACAATCGATGCCCAGCTTCTCAAACTCATCGAGCGCGCGGATGAACTGTGGGTCGTCCATTGAGTAGCCGAGGTAGCGCAGCGCAACCACGGCATTCAGCATGGCCGGATAGATCGCGCCCAGGCCATCGGACTTCTCAAACCGCGCCAGCATCCACTGCTCTGCCTTCTTGAGCGCCATCTTGCGCAGCGGACGGATGTGTACCCGCTCGCACCAGTGCGCCAGACGGTCAGTGAAGAGGAAGAAGTTGCGCCACGAAAAGATGTGTTTGCTATCCCACTTGAGCCGCAGCTTCGCGTTCTTGCGTCCCCCCACAAAAAGTTCGTCGATGCCATGCTCTGCCGGAATTTTTTTGAAAGGCTTCTTGGCATAAATCACTGACAGCGGAACCAATATGCCGCGCGACCACGAACTGATTTCGTAGATGTTGAAGTAGCACCAGTTCGGAAACAGCATCATCTCCGGTGGCACCGCCGGCACCGCGTCATAGTCGTACTGCCCCAGCGAGCAGAGATAGATCTTAGTGAAGGTGTTGCACTCCACCACGCCGCCCAGGGAGAGCACATTCTCGCGGGCTTTCTGCAGCACTGGATGGTCCGCACTCCAGCCCATCAGCTTGAGCGCGAAGTAGCACTTAACGCCGTAGTTAACATTGCTCGGACCGCCCGGGTGCAGGCTCCATCCGCCGTCTTCATTCTGGTGGCGCAGGATTTCATTGATGCAGCGTTCCATCTTGCCGCGATCACCTGTGCCCAGCAGCGTATGCATAAAGATGTAGTCAGCCTCGAGCATGGAGTCGGCTTCAAGTTCGCCCACCCAGTAGCCCTGCTCATGCTGTCGGCCCCAGAACCAGTCCACCGCTCGCGCAATGCCGCTCTCCACGCGGTCCATCCCCAGGTCCATGCGCCCAAAGCGTGGTACGGCCCCCTGTGTCGGCTGGGCGCGCTGCGGATTGATGGGATGTGTGCTCATATTCGCCCGGTGCGGTTGCAAACGGCTCTGCTTCCTACAAGTTCACTGTTAGTTGGACGTCTTGAACCCGTCCTCGAACCAAAAATGTGTCGTTCAAAAGTCGTTCAGCGGAATTACACCGGCGACAGCGGTGGAGCCCCGCCGATTGCCTGCACGATCTCGGGCGGAAGTCCAAACCGCACGTTTTCCGGCATCACTTCGACTTCTTCCACGGACCCATACCCTTTGTGCTGCAGGTACTCGACAACTTCCTGCACCAGGATCTCCGGCGCACTCGCGCCTGCTGTAATCGCAACCGTGCTCACGCCTTCCAGCCACTGCGGCTCGATGTGCTCGGCTTTGTCGATCAGGTAGCTCTTCGTGCCCAGGTTCTGCGAGACCTCCACCAACCGGTTAGAGTTCGAGCTGTTGCGCGAGCCGACCACCAGTACCAGATCCGCCCCATGAGCCACATTCTTTACCGCAGTCTGGCGGTTCTCCGTCGCGTAGCAAATGTCCTGCGCGTGCGGGCCCACAATGTTCGGGAACTTCCGCTTAAGCGCCTCAATCATGTAGCGCGCCTCATCGAGGGAAAGCGTGGTCTGCGTCAGGTAGGCCACTTTGTTCGGATCGGGCACCACCAGCTCTTCCACTTCCTTCACCGTCGAAACCACCTGCGTCACATTCGGCGCTTCGCCTTGCGTACCCTCAACCTCTTCGTGGTCGCGATGTCCTACCAGCACCAGCGAATAGCCCTGCTTGGCGAACTTGATCGCCTCCACATGCACCTTGGTCACCAGCGGACAGGTCGCGTCCACCACCTTCAGCCCACGTTCCTTGGCGGCCTCGCGAACCGCCGGCGAGACGCCGTGGGCGGAGTAAATCACGCGCGCTCCGGCGGGAACCTCGTCCAGCTCGTTGACGAATATCGCACCTTTTTGCCGCAAGTCGTCCACTACATAGCTGTTGTGGACAATCTCCTTGCGCACGTAGATCGGGGCCCCAAAGGCTTCCAGCGCAATTTGAACGATATCGACCGCCCGGACCACCCCGGCGCAGAAGCCACGCGGCTTCAAAAGTAGTACCCGCTTGGCAGCGGATTCTTTGCTGGAAGGGTTCAGTTCGAGGGGGTCGGCTATGGAGGTAGTCACCCCCCAAGTATACCGTTTTGCGCGGCTCTTCGCACCCGCTCGGTGCAAAACTCACCACCTGCGATCTCTGCAGCTAAACCATTCACAGGACAAAGCTTGTCCGCACAAAACAAACTCTAGCGGAGAAAACAAGTAAAGTCTTTCCTTACTTGCATTGCGGATGCTTGCAGTCGCACTTGAACGAGGTGTACTGGTGGCTGTCCTCGCATATCTGGCAGCAGTACTTCTTGCCGTCCGTGCAGATACACGAACAGGCGGCGTGCGCACACTTTTTCGGTTCCGACATGGATCCCTCCATCGGCCGAGCCTCTGCTCGTGTAGCCGTGCCTTAGCTTATAGCCCCTCCGTCAACATTCATCAACTGTGAATTCCTTCCGCCCCTACCGGCTAGCCGCCAGCATCTGCTCGGCGTGCTTCCTGGAGGTCTCCGTCAAATTCGCCCCGCTCAGCATGCGCGCAATCTCTTCCACGCGCTCCCTGGGCTCCATCTGCCGGACCCCCGTATGCGTTCGCCCGCCGCGCTGCACCTTCTCAATCAGGAAGTGCTGATCGGCAAATGCTGCAATCTGCGGCAGATGCGTAATACAGATCACCTGCTGCGCGCGCGCCAGTGTCTTCAGCTTCTGCCCCACGGCCTCTGCCGCCCGCCCGCCGATGCCAATGTCGATCTCGTCAAAGACCAGCGTCCGGGGCAGCGCTGTCTTCCTGCGCTTCGCAGCTGCGCCCGCAACCCCCTCCTCCACACTGACCTTCAGCGCCAGCATCACGCGGCTCATCTCTCCGCCGGAGGCGATCTCCGTGAGCGGCTTCATCGGCTCGCCGGGATTGGTGGCGATACGGCATTCCACTCGGTCCCATCCCCACGCGGTCCGGGCTTCTTCTCGCTCGTCCTGCGTGACATCGACAGCAAATCGCGCGTTCATCGCCAGCTCATTAATCTGCTTCTCCGCCATCTTCGCCAGCTTTTTGGCCGCAGCGGCACGCTCCTCGCTCAGCTTCCGCGCCGCCTCCTCGTAGGACTTTGCCGCCGCACCTAACTCCTTTTCCAGGTCAGTCAGCCGTGCCTCGCGGTTCTCCAAATCGGCCAACTTCGCAGCGGCATCCGTGCCGAAAGCAATTACCTCGGCCAGCGTCTTGCCGTACTTCCGGCGCAGCCGCTCCAGGGCAGCCAGCCGGTCTTCCACCTGCTCCAGCCGCTCCGGCGAAGCCGTCACTTCACCAGCAAACGCGCGAAGCATGGAAGTTGCATCCTCCACGCTCGCCTTGGCCGCAGCCAACTGCTGCGCCGTCTCCATAAACTTGTCTTCAAAGCGTGCCAGGTCTTCCACGTGCTTCAGCGCGCCACCCAGCAGCGACTCCACCGAAACCTCCGCCTCATACAGCAACTCCTGCGCCGCGGTCGCTCCTGCAAACAGCCGCTCCGCGTTGGCCAGCAACCGCTTTTCCGCCTGCAGCCGCGCATCTTCTTCCGCATCCGCGATGCTCGCGGACTCGATCTCCTTCAGCTGGAAGCTCCACAGATCCATCAGCCGCAGACGGTCCTGCTCCGCGCCACGCAACTCCTCAATCCGAGCGCGCAATTCGCGCCACTTCGAGAATGCTTCCGCGCATTTCTCCGAACTCACATCGCCAAAACGGTCCAGTAGTATTCGCTGCTGCGCCGCATCGAAGGCTACCAGCGTTTCGCTTTGCGCATGCACCAACGCTAATTCCGGTGCCAGCGCGCGCAGCACGGCCACGGTAGCCGGCTGGTTGTTTACGAAGACGCGCCCCTTGCCGTTGGCGCCAATTTCGCGCCTCAACAGGATCTCGTCGCCCTCGGCATCAATGCCGTTTTGTTCCAGGATTTCTTCCGCCCCCGGCGTTGCCTCAAAAACGCACCCCAGCACGGCCTTCTCCGCTCCAAAACGCACCACATCGCTCGATGCTTTACCCCCGAGCATGAGCACCAGCGCATCTATTAAGATCGACTTCCCCGCGCCTGTCTCTCCGGTGAGCAGGTTCAGTCCCGGCCCGAACACGGCCACCGTGTGGTCGATCACCGCATAATTTTCCGCGCGCAATTCCAGCAGCATCGTCTTCGGCTCTCGTGCGAAAAGCATAGCAGGGCAACCCCGCTGCAAATCCATCCAGACTCCCTCAGCGACTTCGCTTCCACCCATGCGTCAGAACCCATATGGGTTCGCGCCTCTTGCAACACCGATTTCTTCCACCGTCAGGCAATTACACTGAAAGAAGACCGCCCTTGCGGCTGAATTGGAGATCATGACCCTCCTCGCCTTTGCTCTCACTTTTCAAGATTCGGGCATCTCTGAGTCTCCCCTCGGCCCCCCACCCTCGGCAACGCACACCGGTGCGCTTATGGAGATGCTGCACAACAGCGGCCCCACTGCGCTCACCGTACTTGGCATTCTTCTCCTATTCAGCATCTTTTCCTGGGCCATCATGCTCTCCAAGTGGCGCACCTTCCGCGCCGCCGAATCGCAAAGCCGCAAATTCGTTCGCGCCTTCCGCAAGTCCGGCCGCCTGAGTGAGATTGCCGCCGTCGCCGACCAGTTCCGCCCTAGCCCACTGGTCGCTATCTTCCACGAAATCCACGATGAGTACCAGCGCCAGGCCGGTGGCCGCGGCATGCCGCCCAATCAGCAGGCGCTCGAGCGTGCCGCCCTCACCGCCGCCAGCGAGTCGCTAACGCTTATGGAGCACCGCATGACCTGGCTGGCTACCATCGCGCAGACGGCTACCTTCATCGGCCTCTTCGGAACTGTCATGGGAATCGTGGACGCCTTTCACGGACTCGGCACTGCCGGCGCCGCCACACTGCGCGCCGTCGCTCCCGGAATCTCGGAGGCCCTCATCACCACCGCCGCCGGCCTCGCCGTCGCCATCCCCGCGCTTATCGGCTACAACCAGCTCACCGCACGTCTGCGTGAATCCGCCGCTCGCATGGATGACTTCGGCCGTGAGTTACTCAACGCTATTGAGAACGCAGCGCTACTCTCGCCGACTTCGCCGCCATCCGGAACGCCGACGCCTGATGCGTCTCCCAGGAGGTCGTTCTAGCTATGGCGTTCTCCGCGCGAGGCCGCACGCAGACCGCACTCGCGGACATCAACATAACTCCGCTGGTGGACGTTGTCCTCGTGCTTCTGCTCATCTTCATGCTGACAGCACCGGTGTTGCAGAGCGGCATTGAAGTCGCCGTCCCGCAGACCCGTACTGTCGAGCAAATCACCGAGCAGCGCACCGTCATCACCATTGACAGGGACCAGAACGTCTTTCTCAACAACACCGGAACCGATCGCGCCATCAACATCCATGACCTCGCCAACGCCCTCGGTCCCACGCTTCCCGGATCCAAGCGCGTCGTCTACATTCGCGCGGACAAGCAGGTGCAGTTCGGCGCCTTCGCCTCCGTGATGGACGCCATCAAGCAGGCCGGCATCACCAACATCAGCATCATCACGCACCCCATAGAAAATAGTTCGCAACAATAGCGTTCCTCCGCGTTCGCAAATTCAATAGACACGATGGCCCTCACCCTCTCAATCCGGCCGCCGGGCGGCGACAAATTTGGCAGCGGCCTCACGCTGGCTATCATTCTGCATGTCGCCATCGCCGCGGCCATCCTGACGGCTGCCTTCGTCAATCCCTTCAATCCCGACCGCTGGGGTGGACACGAATCTACCGAAGGCGCCATCCAGGCCTCAGTCGTCGACGCGCTGCCACTTCCACCTAAGGCTCCAGCGGTCGACAAATCCGTACTGGTTCAGCCTGACGTCACACCCGCCCCGGCTCCGCCGCCCAAAGAAGCCGCGGTTACTCCGGCTAAAGAAACAGATGTGCTTATCAAGGGCAAGACCGCACCCAAGACCGCCAAAGTGGAAGCCCCCGCGCCGCCCAAGCATCCGCAGCCGACACCGGTCACATCGAAAGCTGCAACCGGCGAAGCCGCAACGCAGATCCCTCAGTCCATCGCCCAGAATCGTAATGGCCAGGCCGCGCTAACCGTCGCCGACCACGTCTTCGGCCAACGCTACGCCTATTATTTTGATGCCGTGCAGCGCACTATCAACCAGAACTGGTTTGGTCAGGAAGCCGACCCGCGCTCCTCGATAGGAAAGAGCGTCAAGCTCATCTTCGACATCAATCGCGACGGCACACCCTCCAACATACGCGTCGAGACCTCCAGCGGCTCGCCCAGCCTGGACCTCTCGGCGGTGCATGCGCTGCAACGCGTCGACACCTTCGGGCCACTCCCGGCCGGGAACAAGCAAACTGTCGAAGACACCTTCACCTACCGCCCCCAGTGAGATAGACAGCGAGTTTCGGCTTTCATTTCTCACAGGCCAAACGTCTACACTGAAGGAGATGGTTTTAAGGATGCGATCCTTACATTTGCCGCCCGGTCTGCAGCGGCTCACCGCGTTAACCTGCTTTGCCGTCTTTGCCTCGGTAGCAACCGCGCAGGACCCCTTTCCACAGCTGCATCAAGACCTGAACAACAGTCGCATCCGCATCGCGGTGGCTGATTTCAAGCCCTCCGCCGGCGATGCCGCTACTGCTGCGCAGAAACACACTTTCGATACTGTGCTTTTTTCGGATTTGCAGAACGCCGGCATCTTCGATCTCGTCTCCAAGACCATGCAGCCGTCGGCCGCGCCCGGCCTCCCTGCGGAGATCAACCTCGCGCAGTGGTCGGAGCCGCCTGCCAGCGCCTCCATGGTGGCCTTTGGCAACTTCGTCGTGCAGGGCGGCCGCCTGATCGTCAACGGCTTTCTAGACGACGCAAAAAACACGCAGTTTCCGCTGGTCTTCGCCAAGCAATACAACGAAGCTGCCGGCAACGATTCTTCGCGTCAGATCGCGCATCGCTTCGCCGATGAGATTATCTTCCGCCTTGGCGGCGGCATCAACGGTATCGCCGAGTCCAAGATCTACTACATCAAGCAAGGCGGCCCCAACGAGAAAGAGATATGGGAGATGGATTACGATGGCGCCAATCAGCATCCCATTACGCATCTCGGCACCATCTCCATGTCTCCGCGCATCTCACCGGATAACTCGCGCATCGCCTTCAGCGCGCTCGACATGAGCGCCGGTTTCACGGTCAAGATGTATTCCCTTCTTCTCGACCGCATGGTCACTTTCTCCGGCGGTAGCAATAGCGGCGCACCTGCCTGGACCTCTGACGGCAACCAACTTGCGTTTTCCTCCTCGCGCTCCGGACACCCCGAGATCTGGGTCGCCGACACCGAAGGCCGCATCGCTCGCCAGGTCACCAACTTCGGTTCAGATACCTCGCCGACCTGGAACCCCAAGACCAACGCGCAAATCGCCTTTATCTCCGGCCGCAGCCACCTCCCGCAGCTCTACATCATGGAATCCGATGGCTCCGGGGTGCAGCGCATGACAGATGGCGGCTATGCCAGCTCCCCCTCCTGGTCGCCCAACGGACAGTTCATTGCCTTCGCCTGGGACCGCAAATACGGCCCCGGCGCACCCGGCGGGCAGGACATCTATGTGATGGAGGTCGCCAGCAAGCGCTGGATCCAGCTCACCCACGACGAAGGCCGCTGTGACTTCCCCACCTGGTCGCCCGATGGCCGCCACATCGCCTACGCCAGCTCTGCCGGGGGCCGCGCCGCTAACTCCAGGATTATGACCATGCTCGTCGACGGAACCCAGAAACATGCCCTCACCGGTGCCGGCGCGGACATGCCCAATTGGAGTTGGAAATGAAACTACCATAGAATGGTCGTATTACGATGCACTACCGCACTGCGTCCAACCAAATGTTGACTTTGCACCGGAGCCAAGGTCTTTGCTACTTTCCACTTTCCGCCGCAGCTTGGCTTTCAGGATTCTCTATATGACTGAGGTAACCAATATGATCTCGACACCACGTCTTCCTCGACTGCTCCGCCGCTCACTACGGCATATTGCTCTTCTCGGATACGTTGCGCTCCTCGCCGCTACTGGCTGCCACCATAACCCGAAACTCCCCGGCGTCAATCCGAACGCGCCTGACACCAGCCTTCCGGCGCCGACGGCCAGCATCACGGCCGACCCATTGGCCATTGATCTTGGCCAGTCCGTTGTGCTCAACTGGCGCACCACCAACGCCACGGCTGTTTCCATTGACGGCATCGGCCCGGTGGCCATCAATGGCACGCAGACGGTATCTCCTGCCAACTCCACCAATTTCCATCTTGTAGCCAAGGGCGATGGAGGCACGACAGAAGCCAATATCCGCGTCACGGTGAAGGTGCCCACCACCGATAACACGGGCAACACAACATTCGATAACGGTCTTGGTGCAGGATCCGAGGCAGAGTTCCATGCCAACGTGCAGAACCTCTTCTTCGACTACGACAGCGCTGAACTCCGACCTGACGCAGGGGCCTCCGTCTCTGCAGCGGCACGCTACCTAAATACCCACTCCGGCGTGCGTATCTTGATCGCCGGCTACTGCGACGACCGCGGCTCCGCCGAGTACAACATCACGCTCGGCGAAAACCGCGCTGACTCCGCCAAGACCGCTCTCGTCAGCGCCGGCGTCAGCCCCAGCCGCATCCGCACGGTGAGCTACGGCAAGGAGCGCCAGTTCTGCACCGAGGAGAACGAGAGCTGCTGGCAACAGAACCGCCGCGACCAGTTCAGCATCGATAAATAAGAAGTTCAATAGAACAATTAGTAAGGTTTTTCTGAATTTCAAGGCCCCATCCATTGCGCTGCCATATCGTGCGATGGGTGGGGTTCGTACAATGAATCAGGAGCTAACCCGATGTCTCTTCAAAAAACATTTCGCCTGGCAGCACTCTTCCTTGCCTTTAGCGGCATCACCGTGATGCCCGCCCACGCCGTCAACAAGGACCTGGTCCAGCTCCAGCAGCAGATCCAGGACATGCAGAACGCTATCGCCAAGCTGCAGCAATCTAATGACGAGCGCATGGGCGTGCTCAAAGATCTGGTCCAGCAGACCGCTGACTCCGTCAACAAAATGTCCATCGTCGTCAACGGCTTCCAGCTCCGCATGCAGAACGTGCAAGACGCCTCCACCGCCAAGAACGATCAGCTCTCCGGCCAGATCCAATCCCTGAACGATTCGCTCGATGAGCTGAAGGCCCGTATGGGTCGCATGGAAAAGTCTCTGGCCGATATTCAGAACCAGCAGGCATCCACCAACGCCATTCTCAACAATCTTCCCGGAAACACCACGGCGCCCACTCCCGGCCAGCCACTCCCTGCACCCACCAGCCCCAGTACCAGCACCACGACTCCACCTGGCTCAGTCCTGCCTGCGCGTTCAGCCGCGCCCCTCGGCCCCTCCGTCGACGACCTCTACAAGACCGCGTATGCCGATTACATGACCGGCAAATATCCTCTTGCAGCCTCTGAGTTCAACAACCTCATCACCACGTACTCCGACGACAATCTTGCCGGCAACGCCTACTTCTATCTTGGCGAGATTGATATGAAGGGCCAGAAGCTCACTTCCGCCGTGAAGAACTACGACCTGGTGCTTGAGCGCTACCCGGACAACGCCAAGATTCCCTCCGCGCACCTGCACAAGGGCGAGGCGCTGATAGCGATGAAGAATACAGACGCCGGGACTCGCGAGCTCCATACTCTCATCCAGCGCTTCCCCAACTCGCCTGAAGCTGCGCAGGCTCGCACCAAACTGGCAGCGATTCCGGCACATAAGTAGAGAGTTGAGTTGTAAGTTCTATGTTGTAAGTTTCCGGCTTTCACTTAGAACATAGAACTTACAACCTTCTTAAGCTCGCAACGATGCCATCACCAACTCCACCCGCCTGCGCTCTTCTCCCGTGAGCGCCAGCTTCGGCAGCCGCGGCAGACCGCCGTAGTACCCATTCAGATCGCACGCATACTTCACACCCGCGATGCCCAGCTCGAGCATCAAGGCATCGGCCTCGCGCAGCCGCGCAGCCTTCTCTCGCGCCAACTCAGGATTGCCATCCTTGAACGCCGCATACACCTCGTGGCATGCCTGAGGGGCGCATGCCGCCAGCCGCAACATCGCACCCGCAACCCCAGCCTCCAGCAGCTCCACGAAGTTCTCCGCCTTGCCCTCAACTATCGTCTGAAAGCCCGTGATCTTCTTGCGCGTCTTAATCGCTGCCTTCGGTGGCGCCACCGCCAAACCTGCGCCTCCACCCAGTGATTCCGCCGAGACAAACGTCGCTGGCCTTTCGCTAGCCACCTGCACCTTCATTCTTCCCGTCACCGGCGCAAACACAGTCGTCACCTCAACTTCGCGTTGCTTCTCTCGCGTGGCTGCTGCTATGGCGTGATAGCGCTCGGTCGTCAGCTCACGGCCATAAATCCCCATCACATTCGTGTGCGCCGCGAGCTCCGCAATTCGCTCCACGGGAATCTCATTCCCGCCACTCAACATTACGGGGAGTGCCGAACTATCAGCCACAGCCGCAAAATATACACCCAGCTCGTCCGCGCTCAGCTTTGTCTCCGGAGCGCTCAGCAGCACCGCATCGAACCCTTCCTGCGCTGCCTGCTCAGCCGCCCACAGAGCCCCGCGAACGCTCTCTTTCACGATGCCCGCAACCAACACTTTTTCCCGCGCCGCGGCAGCGCTCACCACCTGTAGCGTCTCCACAACTTCAGCATCAGAAAGCAAACCACCCTCGCCTCCGGGCGGCATTGCCACCAAGCCCGCCGCAGGTGTCAGCGAGTAGCGGCCAACGTTGTGCTCCAGCTTTCGCCAATAGCTTGCCCCATCGCGGTAGAAGGGTGCCGTAAGAGGTACATGAATTCCATCGATCAACATAATGTGCTTTCCCAGTTTGGCCGCTAGACTCCCACCGCTTCTCGCGCCGCGTGCAATCCCTGTAACGATTCCACCCCCAGCTCACCGCGCTGCAGCGCCTCAATCCCCTCCGCCGCCGCGCGCGCAGCAGCCAACGTAGTAATCGCCGGCACACGCGCCGCCACAGCCGCTCGGCGGATCGCCTGGTCGTCGAAGACGCTGTCCTGCCCCGTCGGTGTATTGATGATCAACTGAATGCGGTCGCTCTTGATGTAGTCCACCACATTGGGCCGACCTTCCTTCACCGCATACACGCGCTCAACCTGCATGCCCCCGTGTTCCAGCACATCCGCCGTGCCGTGCGTCGCGACCAGTTGGAATCCCATGTTCACAAACCGCCGCGCAACCGCGGCCACATGCTGCTTGTCGTGCTCTTTCACGCTGAAGAACACAGTCCCCTTCGTCGGCAGATAAAGCCCCGCCGCGATCTGCGCTTTGGCAAACGCCTCGCCGAAGGTCTTCGCCACTCCCATCACTTCGCCGGTCGACCGCATCTCCGGCCCTAGTACCGGATCCACACCCGGAAACTTGCCCCACGGAAATACCGGAGACTTCACAAAGTAGTGGTTGCCCGTACCTAGGTCCTCGCCGCTTGCCAGTTGCTCCGGCAGCAGTTGTTTCAGCGTCCGGCCGGTCATCAGCCGCGACGCCATCTTCGCCAGCTGTATTCCAGTCGCCTTCGACACATACGGCACCGTGCGCGACGCCCGCGGGTTAACCTCAATCACGAACACCTTGCCGCGTTGCACCGCAAACTGTAGATTCACCAGCCCCACCACATTCAGCGCCAGCGCCAGCTTGCGCGTATAGGTGCGGATGGTGCTCTTTACCTCTTCCGTCAAATCCACTGAAGGCAGCACGCATGAGGAATCGCCGGAGTGCACACCTGCCTCTTCAATGTGCTGCATGATGCCGGCAATGATCACATCCTTGCCATCGCACAGTGCATCGACATCGACTTCCTGTGCATCCTCCAGAAAGTGGTCAATCAACACCGGCCGCTCTTGCGAGTACTCGATCGCAGTGGACATATAGCGCACCACCGCGGCATCGTCATACGCAATCACCATCGCGCGCCCGCCAAGCACATATGAAGGCCGCACCAGCACTGGATACTCCACGCGCCGCGCCCCCTCCAGCGCCTCTTCCACACTGGTCGCCATCGCTCCCGGAGGCTGCGGAATCTCCAACTCTGTAATCAGTTTCCCAAACCGCTTCCGGTCTTCTGCCAGGTCGATCGATTCTGGTGACGTTCCAATAATCGGCACTCCCGCAGCCTTCAGCGGCAGCGCCAGATTCAGAGGAGTCTGACCGCCAAACTGCACAATCATCCCAATTTCTGCGCCGCCACTCGCCTCATGCTCATAGACCGACAGCACATCTTCCAGCGTCAGCGGTTCAAAGTACAGCCGGTCGCTCGTGTCGTAATCGGTTGAGACCGTCTCCGGGTTGCAGTTGACCATGATGGTCTCGAACCCGTCCTCCCGCAGCGCGAATGCCGCATGGCAGCAGCAGTAGTCGAACTCAATGCCCTGCCCAATACGGTTCGGCCCGGAGCCCAGGATGATGACTTTTTTCTTCCTCGTCGGCGCCGCTTCATCTTCCTCGTCGTAGCAGCTATAGAGATATGGCGTAAAGCTCTCAAACTCCGCAGCACATGTATCCACCAGCTTGAAGACCGGCTTCACGCCCAGCTTCTTGCGCAGAGCGCGAACGCTAGCACCTGACTTTGCTTCATCCAGTCCCAGTGCCACAGCGAGCCGCTCATCGCTCAGGCCCATACGCTTGGCCATCTGCAGATCGTGCGGCTCCAGCTTCTCCACGTCGAGCTTGCACACCTCAGCCAGTTCATCCGCAATCTGTTTCATCTGGTTCAGAAACCACGGATCCATCCCCGTAAACCGCGCCACATCGCGCACGCTCATGCCAACCTCAAACGCATAGCGCAAGTATGCCAACCGCTCCGGATGCGGCGTCACTAGCCGCTGCCGCAGCCTGCGCGGATCAATCGAATCTGCACTGCCCTTTTTCCCGGTCTCCAGCGAACGTACCGCCTTCATCAGAGCCTCCTTGAAGGTGCGCCCAATCGCCATCACCTCTCCCACGCTCTTCATCTGCGGTCCAAGAATCTCATCCGCTCCTGGAAACTTCTCAAACTGCCACTTCGGAATCTTCACCACCACGTAATCGATCGTCGGTTCAAAGCACGCCGGCGTCGCCTTCGTGATGTCGTTCTGCAATTCGTCGAGCGTGTAACCCACCGCCAGCCGCGCCGCAATTTTCGCAATCGGAAACCCCGTCGCCTTGCTCGCCAGCGCGCTCGAGCGGCTCACGCGGGGATTCATCTCAATCACCGTCATGCGCCCGTTCTGCGGGTTCACCGCAAACTGCACATTACTTCCTCCCGTCTCCACGCCGATCTCGCGAATCACAGCAATCGCCGCATCGCGCATGCACTGGTACTCGCGGTCGGTGAGCGTCTGCGCCGGCGCCACCGTGATCGAATCGCCGGTGTGCACGCCCATCGGGTCAAAATTCTCGATCGAGCAGATGATCACGACGTTGTCCTTCAGGTCGCGCACCACCTCAAGCTCATATTCCTTCCATCCCAGCACGCTTTCTTCCAGCAGGCACTCGTGCACCGGTGAAAGGTCCAGTCCGCGTGACAGAATCTCCATCAGCTCTTCGCGGTTGTAGGCAATGCCGCCGCCGCTGCCGCCCAGCGTAAAGCTCGGCCGGATCACCACTGGGAAGCCCAGCTCGCCCGCAAACTCCAGCCCATCGCGAATATTGTTCACCAGCGACGACTTCGGCATGTCCAACCCGATCTTGGTCATCGCGTCCTTGAACAGCAGCCGGTCTTCCGCTTTCTTGATCGCTTCCAGCTTCGCGCCAATCAGTTCAATGCCATAGCGATCTAGCACGCCCGCGTCAGCCATGTCGACCGCAAGGTTCAGCGCCGTCTGCCCGCCTACCGTCGGCAACACGGCAAATTTTCCCTTCGATGCGTCCAGCGATTCAGCTTCCACTCTCAGAATCTCTTCCAGGTATTGCGGCGTCAACGGCTCAATATAGGTGCGGTCGGCCACATCCGGGTCGGTCATGATCGATGCTGGGTTGGAGTTCACCAGCACCACCTCATACCCCTCGGCCTTGAGCGCCTTGCACGCCTGCGTGCCGGAGTAGTCGAACTCCGCCGACTGCCCAATAACAATCGGGCCCGAGCCAATCACCAGGATCTTCGCAATGTCATTCCTGCGTGGCATTTACTTCGTACCACCCGTCATCTGCGCGCTCCCCGAACCTGCGAGCATCAACAACGCAACAGCAATGAGGATTTTTTTCACTTCTTGAACTCCTCCATCATTTTTCTGAAGTCCCTAAACAAATAGTGCGAATCGTGCGGCCCCGGGCTCGCCTCCGGATGATACTGCACGCTGAACATCGGGTCGCTCTTGTGTTTCAGCCCAGCCAGCGTGTGGTCGTTCAGGTTCACATGCGTCACCTCGACATCGTCCGGCAAACTCTTCGGATCGACGTTGAAGTTGTGATTTTGCGCCGTGATCTCCACCTTCCCCGTCTCTAGGTTCTTGATGGGATGGTTCCCGCCGTGGTGCCCAAACTTCAGCTTGTAGGTCTTGCCGCCCAGTGCCAGCCCAAAGATCTGGTGGCCCAAGCAGATGCCGAAGATCGGAGTCTTGCCCTGCAGCGCGCGCACGTTCTCAATCGCATACTCCAGCGGCTCCGGATCGCCGGGCCCATTTGAGAAGAAAACTCCATCGGGCTGCATGGCCAGCACATTAGCGGCAGAAGTCTTCGCCGGAACCACGGTCACCCGGCAATTCTCTCGCGCCAGCATGCGCAGTATGTTTTGCTTGATGCCGAAGTCATACGCCACCACGTGCATCTGCATCGCCGCGGCAGCCTCATCCGCTCCGGGTAACAGTTTGTCACCGGTCTGGTTGCGTGCCTCGCTCTCATCCCACGTGTACGCTTGCTTCGTAGTCACCACGCTGGCGAGGTCGGTGCCGTCCATTTTTTTGTGAGCACGCGCCTTGGCCACCAGTGCATCCGTGTCTTCCACTGCGGTCGAAATCACGCCGCGCATCACGCCGTTCGCGCGCAGGTGACGCACAACCGCCCGCGTGTCGATCTCCGCAATCACCGGAACGCCATTTCTTTCCAGGTATTCATCAGCGACTTCGGTCGACCGCCAGTTCGAGCTGACCGCGGAAAACTCCCGCACCACAAGCCCCTCGATATACGGCTTCGCGGACTCCGCATCGCTCGGCGAAGTTCCGTAATTGCCAATGTGTGGATTGGTCAGCACCACGATCTGCCCCGCATACGAGGGATCGGTAAAAATTTCCTGGTATCCGGTCAGCGAAGTGTTGAAGACCACCTCGCCCACGCGCTCTGCTATCGCGCCAAAAGCCTTGCCGCGAAAGAGGCGCCCATCTTCAAGGGCCAGAATCGCTTGCATGGCATCTCCTGCAAATGTGATGTCTCTATGTTACCAGCCGGGGACTGCATAAATTCTCAGTAGTTTCCACACGCCAGAGGCTTTTCCGGCCAACAGAAAGCCCAGCCGGGGCCGGGCTTTCGGTTGCTTTTTTAGCCTGCGCCGAACTACCGGCGGCAATGACGGTGGTGGTGCCGAACCCAGCAATGCCGGTAGGCATGGGCTGGGGTCACCGCTCCTGCCAGGGTGGCAAGAACGATCAACGAGAGCAGGACCTTCTTCATGTGTTTTGTCTCCTGGAAAATAACTGCGACTGCAACAGCATACAACCCCAAACGCGCACAACCCCATTTAGTTAGGACCTGACTAATAATGAGCCCTCTGCGGGCTGAAGGCGCAAGCTAAATCAACGGGGTACCCATGCTGGTTCCCTTCGACCTCGCTATCACTAGTTAGGATGCCATGCGCGCCCTGCATTGTTGCTCCGCAAGCTTGCCCGCAACCACAGCAGCCATGAGATTCTGGAATCGCACTCATGTCAAAGCCATCCACCCAATCTCGCCACACCCCCGCGCACAACGCCGCGCCTGAGACCGTCGACCCCCGCTGGCTGCTCAAGGCCGGAGCCATCGTCTTAGCGGTCGCACTGCTCTGCGCGCTCGTCCTCTTCTGGACGGTCTTCTACTACACGCAATGGCAGTATGTCTTAGCGCCGTCTCGTACGGTAGAGGCGTCGCCCTCTGCTGCGGGCGTTGCCTTCACAGAAGTCCACTTCGGCGTCGACACCACCGGCCAGCCCCAGCTCGACGGCTGGTGGATCCCCGCCGACACACAAGCCAGCCCTACCGTGCTCATGCTCCACGACGGCAATGGCTCCATGAGCGACGCTCTCCCCCAGGCACGCACGCTTCACGACGCCAACCTTAACGTCCTGCTCTTCGACTACCGCGGCTTCGGCCACTCCGGCGGCGCGCACCCTACCCAGGCCCTCATGCAGGCCGATGCCGAATCCGCACTGGATTACCTCCGGGACACACGTCACATCGACCCCAGCCACATAGTTGTCTACGGCAACGGACTTGGCGCCCCCATCGCTGTACAACTCTGCACAATCCATTCAGCCATCTCTGGCCTCATCCTAAAATCGCCCCTCGGCGACACGGAGCCGCAAGTCACCCACGATCCCCGCACCAGGCTTGTATCAGTCCGCCTCCTGTTTCACGAGCAATTCCCGCTTGCCGCCCCCTTAAGCACACTGAAAACCCCCAAGCTCATCTTCATCAATGACGCAAGTTCCAATCGACAGGCCGTCCTCGACGCTGCCGACCCCAAAATGATCGTGACCCAGGGCCTTACAAACAGCGACATCCACCCCTTCCTCCGCCGCTTCATTGATACCTACAGCGCCCACTAATCCCTACTTCCTATTCCCTACTTCTAAACACTGCCTTAAAGGCGTAACGCCCCCGGTGTTCTGGGGGCCTTACCAATAGGTGGGGAGGGGTGTTGCAGATAGGGGAAGCCGAACCTGAGGGGAGTGCCGGTTCGGCGGTTACTGGGTGGTACATCCAGTAAGACGTTTATTCGCGAAATATGTTGCGAGAACAATACCCCACTCAGGTCATTCTTCTGTCATCAACAGATAAATATTTGACAGGCGTCAGGCAACTAAACTGCTGGCCCCGCAAATGATTGGGCCCGCGCCCTATCCGGTTGCCGGAAATAGGCCATGGGCTCTCAGAATCTCAGCGTTAAGAATCCGCTTTACACAAAATTCAAGAACTGCCCCGGCGATACGCTCGCTCCCGGGAACACAAGATCCAGGTTCCGCGATCCCAGCGTCTTGTATGCTGCTTCGCCCAGCACATTGCGGAAGTCCGTGGTCACCTTCAGGTCGCGGCCTTCATTCAGTTGCTCGTTGGACAGGCCCGGCCACTTGCCGTAAACCTTTCCGCCCTTCACCACTCCGCCAAGAACGAACATCACGTTCGCGTGCCCGTGATCTGTGCCGCCGGTTCCGTTCTGCCGAGCCGTGCGGCCGAACTCGCTCATGGTCACCATCGTCACATTCTCGGCATCGTCGCCCATGTCCTTCCAGAACGCGGCAATCGACTCCGCAAATTCCTTCAGCCGGTTTGCGAGCTGTCCGTTGGCGGCACCCTGGTTCTGATGCGTGTCCCATCCGCCAATGTCGCTGAACGCAGCCTCCACGCCGAGGTTCGCCTTGAGCAATTGCGCCACTTGTTTCAGGCTATTGCCAAACGGCGTATTGGGATAATTCACTCCCGCCACCGGCTGATAGTGGGCGGGATCGGCGGCCTTGAGCATCTTCACTGCCTCAAACGTCTCCTGACCGGTTCCATGCAGCACCGCATCCGAGCTCTCGTCATACATCGCCTGGAAGGCATTCGAAATAGGCGAAGTCTGCGGCCCTTTGCCAGCTACCGAGAAGTCCGCGAGGTTGCTCACCGCGATCGCCGGTATGGATCCTTGCAAGGTACGCGGAACCTGCGTGCCCAACGCAACCGCACGAAACGCTGTCGGCTTATCGCTCAGCTTCTCAGCCTGTAGTGCACGATTCAGCCAGCCGTCAGGAGTCACCTTCACATCCGGCGTTCCACTCTCCATATAGTCCTGCGCGTCGAAGTGCGAGCGCGAACTCGAAGGCGAACCGGCAGCATGCACAATCGCTAGGTGTTTCTGATCGAACAGCGGCTTCAGCGGCGCCATCGCCGGATGCAGGCCGAAGAATCCATCAAGGTCGAGAACCTCATTCTGCTTGATCGCAATCGATGGCCGCATCGAGTAGTAGTTAGACTCCTTGAACGGCACAACCACGTTCAGCCCATCGCACGCGCCGCGCTGGAAGATCACGACCAGCTTTTTCTTGTTCGCCGCCGCGGTCGTGATCTCGGCATATATGCTCCGGGTCAGAAAGCTCGGAATCACACTCGTCCCCACCAGTGCCAAGGCTCCGCCCTTCATAAATCCGCGCCGGGTCACGGTATTGCGCCTTACCAGGTCGCGGCCGTGCATGTCACATCCCCAGTCACTCGCATCCGTGAACATCATCTTGTTAGACATGGTGGAACTCTCCTTCGCGAGCTGGCAGACACGCCGCCTTACTGTATACAGACTCGCATCCCGACATAAAGTTGCCTATTACCAATTCGAATCAGGCACCTTAGCAAACACCCTGATTCTACGCCGCATGCGCACTTCGAGCCCTAACCGTCATCCTTGCATCATCTCCGCTGGAAGTCCGGCGAGCCCATCAGCAGCCCAGCCATCGTATCCAGAGGTGTCTCTGGCACACCCTGCCTTGCAGCCTGTGCTTGCCCGCCGCGGGTCCTTACCAGCGAAGCCCCATTCTGCGTCCCGGCCTGGCTCATCGCAGTTCCAGTCATCGCCCCGTTGCTCATCTCTGCCATATCAGGGTCCGTCGCCGGTCGCTGGTTGAAATTCTTCTCAGCCATCTGCTGCGCCGTAGGGTTATTGAATTGCTGCAGCACCGTTTCTCTGGTGCGATCTGCCGCAGGCTCACCCAGGATCAAGGCCTCCAATTGCTTCTCCGTTGCGGGAGTCGGAGCAGACACCACTTCCGAATCGCCATTCGTGCCCAGCAATGGAGGCCAACTGGTAAACGTTCCCGGAACCCGGCCGCCGCTCAGCACCAGCGCAAAATTCATGCGTCCGATAAGAGCATTCGAACTGACCCAGTCATCCTTCTTCCATGAGTAGCCGTTCGGTGTCTGCATTCCGTAAATCGGCATGCCCAACCGGTCCAGCGCCTGCACCAGCGCCTGCGGATTACGTACCTCCGCATTGCTTGCCCGCAGCGCGCTGGCCACAAATTCCAGTGGCGTCTTCACCTTCGCCCGGTAAGTCTCCGGAGCCCAGAACGCCTGCGAGTGGAACATCGTCCGCAGCACCGACTTGATGTCGCCATTCGTCTCGAGGAAGGTCTTCGACATTGCATCGATCAACGCCGGCGGAGGATCGTCGCTCACAAACCGGATCGCCAGCTTGGTCGAGATGAATTTCGCCGTCGCCGGGCTGGTCGCAAGAATGTGCAGCACTTCCAGGCCTTCTTTCTGGCCGTCGTTCTTGATGGTGTGTCCCAGCACAACTTTGGTGCCGCCTTCATGCCGAGTGGGGTCGAAGATCGGCTCGCCGCCGTCCGGACGGAAGGGCTGCGTAATGGTCCAGCCAGTAAACACCTTGGCGACTTCCTGCACATCTTTCTGCGTGTATCCGCCATTCACTCCCAGCGTGTGCAGCTCCATCAGTTCGCGAGCATAGTTTTCATTGATGCCCTGTGGAAGACGCTGCAGGCCCTGCCCGTTGTTTGGCAGTCCCCGATTTAGATCGAGCTTCTGATTCGCTTCCTGGCGCTTCTTGAGCGCCTCCACATTTTCTACGAACGAACTGTTCGGTCCAACGCTTTCCCAGTTATCCAGGTACATCAGCATTGCTGGGCTTTGCGCCGTCGCAATCAGCAGGCTCTCAAAGCTCCCTAGTGCATGCGGGAGAATCACCTTGCGTTCATAATCCGGCAGATAGTACCCCTCATTTTGATTCTTACGCACGTACACGTTGAAGTGGTTCAGCCAGAAGTCCGTCATCACGGCCTGCAACTGCCGCTCGGAGTACACATCGCGCAGCAGTCGCGTCTCCAGCGCCTCACCAGCCACTACCCTCGCCGGTCCCTGCATCGCCACGACAATTTCCATCTGCGCAGGAGACATTCCCTGCATCAGCCGCTGACGTTGCTGCGGCAACAGCGCCTCCCGGAACGACAGCATCTGTTGCGGGCTCATCGCCAGCAGCTTCTGCATCCGCGCATCGGCCGACAGCGCCAGCACCGCATTCACATCGGCAGCCGCCATAGGAGCTTCGGCAAACTTGTCTTTCGTCTTCGTGCCATTTTTGCCCGTCACCCGGGCAGGTGTAGCAGTCTGTGCCTGCATCGACTGCCCATCCATATCGTTTGTGCCGGCGTCCATCTTGCTGGCGCTGGGATCCTGCGCCTGCATTGCAGGATCCTGGCCGTTCACCAGAGGGGTACCGACGGGTGGCAGCCCCGCAGCCACGCGCTTCTGGTTCTCGTTGTAGGCAGCCTCTGCGTCCGCATAGATCGCATGCAGTTCCGGATCGCTCGGCATGGAGCCCGCGCCACGCTGGCTCATCTGGCGAATCACCTGTGGCGACGGAAACCGCCGTTCCAACTCCGCCTGCGACAGCTTCATCGCCGGAAACAAATTCATTCGCTGCTCAAGCGCCGAGTCGTCGATCGTCTCCGGGTTCAGCTGCCGCTCCAGCCACGCCTCGAACCCCATCTTCTGCATTGCCGCTTCATCCCCCGGGCGCGGACCAAACGTCAGCCGGTTCAGGGCATGCAGCGTCTTCTCCTGCTCACTCAGGGGAGTCGTCCGCGCCGCCGTCGGCGTCATCACATCGTCAGCACTCGCTGCCCATGCCGGCGTCCCCGGCCCGACAATCATCAGCGCGCACAGCGAAGAAATCACCAGTCCCTTCGCCGTCTGAATTCCAGCCTGCAAAGTTCTCTGACGCGCTGTCATCGACATTCTCCCTCGCTTGAAGCAGGCGCGCACACCCACGGTGCACTCACCTGCTTCTAGGTCGAACCCAGCCTACTAGACCCAGTTGCGAAACTATTCACTAAATCTCACAGAATCAGGCTCAATCCGCCTTCTGACCCTGGGCCGTGGATCTGGCTCCCTAAAAGGCCGCTAGCTCAGCCATCGCCTCAAATAGCCGCTCCGGCTGCGGCAGGATCACGTCCTCCAGCAGCGGCTGGTAGGCCACAAAGGTGTCCATCGCGCCAACCCGCCGCACCGGGCCATCCAGGTCATGGAAAAGCTCATCCCCAATCCGTGCGGCGATCTCCGCCCCATAACCCCAGCTCAACGTGTCTTCATGCGCAACAATCACCTTGTTCGTCTTCTTCACCGACTCGGCAATCGTCTCCCAGTCATACGGGCTCAGGCTGCGCAGGTCGACGACCTCCACGCTGACACCCTTCTCGCGCTCTATCCGCTGCGCTGCCTGCAGTGCCCGCGGCACCACCGCGCCATACGTGATCACGCTCAGGTCCTTGCCCTCGCGGACGACCTTCGCCTTACCAAACGGAATCGAGTAGTTTGGCCCCGGATACGCCGCCCGCCCAAATGTTTCACGGTACAGCCGCTTGTGTTCCAGGAACAGTACCGGATCATCGCAGCGGATCGCCGTGCGCAGCAGCCCTAGCGCATCCAGCGCATTCGACGGCATCACCACCCGCACTCCCGGCGTGTGCGTAAAAATGCTCTCCCCGCTCTGCGAGTGGTAAATCGACCCGCCTGTCAGGTAGCCGCCAATCGGAACCCGCATCACCAGCGGGCAGCTGAACGTCCCATTCGACCTCCAGCGCATCACGCTCAGCTCATTGCGCATTTGGTGCATCGCCGGCCAGATGTAGTCGAAGAACTGGATCTCCACCACCGGCTTTAGACCGCGCACAGCCATCCCAATCGCGCGCCCGGTAATGTTGGCCTCCGCCAGCGGAGAGTTCCACACCCGGTCGTTGCCAAACTCTTTCTGCAGACCGTGCGTCAGCTTGAATACTCCACCTTTGCCCTTGATCTTGCCCTCGCGCAGAGCCTTGTCGCGCGTTGCATCGGCCACATCCTCGCCGAAGACCACAATCCGCTCATCGTGCCGCATCTCGTCACGCAGGCATGTATTGATTAAGTCGGCCATGGTGCGCTCGGTATCGTCCGCCGTCGGCTCCACGGTCGTCGCAAAGCGCGCGTCAGTCGGCTTCAAATCCTCCGAGTACTGGTACTTCAAAATCGCTTCGTGCGTTGCCTGCGGAAGCACCGCTGCCAGCGCACGATCGCTGGCCTGCTGCACCTCTTCATCTACCTTGCGCTCCAGCTCTTTCAGCCCCTGCTCATTGAGGATTCCTTCGCGCAGCAGCCACATCTGCATCTTCAGGATCGGGTCGCGCTTCTCATCCACCTTCAACTCTTCGTCGCTGCGGTATAGCCGCTCATCGTCGCTTAGCGAATGCGAGTACGGCCTGACCACATGACCATGCACCAGTGCCGGCCCGTTGCCCGCACGGCAATACGCTACTGCCTCCACCAGCGCCGCGTAGCTCGCCACCGCATCCGTGCCGTCAACCTCCGCAAAATGAAAGTGCGGAAAATTCGCAATCAGCCGGGAGATGTTTCCACCCGGCGTATTTGCCTCCACCGGGGTCGAGATCGCATATCCGTTGTCCTCCACCAGGAACAGCACCGGCAGCTTCCCGTTGGACGCTGTATTCAGCGACTCCCAGAACTCACCCTGGCTCGTCGACCCCTCGCCGATCGACACATATGTGACCTCGTCGCCGTGGAACTTCACATCCTTGAACTGGCGATAGTCCACCACATCCGAAGCCGGCTTTTTCGCCGCCTCGGGGTGATGGCTGAAATACCGTCCAGCCTCTGCGCAACCAACCGCATGCAGGCACTGCGTCGCGGTTGAAGACGATTGCGACACGATATTCAGCTTCTTGCTGGCCCAGTGCGAAGGCATCTGCCGGCCGCCGCTAGCCGGGTCATCTGCTGCGCCTACCGCCTGCAGCAGCTGCTCCTCTACCGTATTGCCGAGCGCCAGGCAGATCGCCCGGTCGCGGTAGTACGGGAAGAACCAATCGTACCCCGGCTTCATGGCCAGTCCGGCAGCCACCAGCAGCGCCTCATGCCCCGCGCACGATACCTGAAAGAATATTTTCTGTTGCCGCTTGAGTAGGATTTCGCGGTCATCGGTACGCCGCGAAAGGTACATCAGTCGATAGAACTCCACCCACCATGCCGGCGCCTTGCCTGCAATCAACCGCTCCGCCCCCGCGCTCTCTGCCGGACGCACCGCGACCTTTCCATTTCCCCTATGCGTCAAGTCGCTCGTCTCCCGTCCGAAAAGTCGCCTTCAACCCCAAATTCTACTCGCACATCCGGTGCATTTCTAACCGGAATCTCTCCGCCACCCACGCCTCTAATCCCTGTTCCCTAATACATACTTCTACTGCTTCATCCTCTGCTGCACATCGTGTGCCAGCTTCTCCACCTCGGCAGCCTTTTTCATCACTTCCAATGAGAGCTCGTCTTTCTGCGCCTTCTCCACATCGGCCTTTAGCTCATTTGATAGCTGGACCATCTTGTTGGCGTCGTCCAGCATCTTCTTGTGTCTTTGCTCATTGGCCTGACGGATCATTCCCTCCCGCATCGTCTCCCGCATCGGATCAGATCCGGTATCAGCCGTTCCCATACCCGGAACGTGTGGCGCCGACGCCGGCTGCGATAGCGGCGGCAAGGCTCCCGGCTGTTGTTGCGCAGCTACCGGTACAGTTTTCATTCCAGCTCCCAGCATCAGTACCACGACTACTGCTGCGCTTCCTGCTTTCCAAAGGCTGCTCATATCGTCGTCCTCCTGTGCGCCAAATCCTACGCTCAAGCTTGCATGCCTAAAATAGTGCAGCCATCCCCCTACCCCCGTCTAGCGTCTCCTGTCACATCATTGTCAAATTCCTGACTCCCAGAGCCTCTCCAACTAGGAACCCATAGCAAACAGCTGATTCAGCTCTTCCACAGTACCTACCGGCGGCAGACACGATTTTCCTCGACACACCACAGCCACACTGCTATCTATTCCTGGCAGGTACGGCAGCGTATCGGCAAGCGCCGACGGCAGCGCGCTCATGTCTCGCACTCTCACTACACTCGTCGTCGCCGCAAATGGACGTAGCGCCGCCGCCTCCAACCCCTCTGCACGCGCATCCTCTCCGATTACACAAATCATTGTCGTGCCGCTCACTGCCCTGCCCAGCGCCAGCCCATAGCTCGCGGCATAAAGCCCAAAGTGCTCCACAATCCCCGCAAAAGTCTCCAGCGTGTCCTTTGCCCGCGTCTCGTAAAAGTCTTCGCCCGTAAGTGCCGCCAGCCGCAGCAGTGCCATCGCTGCAACGGAATTCCCCGCCGGTGTCGGCGCGTCCTGCAATGGCTTCCTCTGCGCACTGAGCGCTCCAATTCCGCCCTTGTCCTTCTCTGTATCGAAAAATCCTCGGCTCATCGCATCGCCCTGTTCCGCGTCGCAGAACCGCGCCAGCATCGTGTCCGCGATCTCGCGAGCGGCGTTGAAATAGATCATCTCCCCCGTGGCCTCCCACATATCGAGCGCCGCATTGGCAACAAATGCATAGTCCTCCAGCACGCCGGCCACACCCGCCCGCGACGCGACACCCTCGCCATACGCCACCACATGCGCCAGCCCATGCGGACCCCAGGCCTCGTTCAGCACACGGTCTAGCGACTTCACAGCGAACGCAACCGCCTCCGGCATTGCCAGCAACCGTCCCGCCTGAACGTAGGCGCTGATGCACATCCCGTTCCACCCCGTGTACACCGTCTTGTCCACGTATGGAGTCTTCCGCTTCAGCCGCGCCGCATACATCTTCTTTTTCGCGCTCGATGCCAGCTCGCGCACGCGCTCGATATTCATTTTCAACACCTTCGCGATCTGCTCTACCGTCGCCCCGCCTACCGGCGATACGTGCAGCACGCACTTCTGCGGATTGTGGTGCATGTCGCCTACCGCACGCAGGTTGTAGAGCGCCTCCGCGACCAAAAACTCCTCGCGCTCCAGCACCTCCTCCACCTCCGCGCGTGTCCATGTGAAGTAATCGCCGTCGTCGTCCAAAGAATCGTCCGCATCCTGTGACGCATAGAAGCCTCCGAGCTCGCGGTCGCTCAACCATTCATCCATCCAGCGCAGGATGTCCCGCGCGACCCGCGCAAACTCCTCATCTCCGAACGTCGCATAAGCATGCGCATAATTTTTCAGTAGCTCGCTGTTGTCATACGCCATCTTTTCGAAGTGCGGCACGATCCACCGCTCATCCACCGAATAGCGATGAAATCCGCCCGCAAGCTGGTCGTAAATCCCTCCCGCCGCCATCCGTCGCAGTGTCGTTTCAGCCACCACACGAGCCCGCTCGTCACCGCGCCCTGCTGCATCGATTAGCAAATCGATTGCGCCGGGATGCGGAAACTTTGGCTGCGACCCAAACCCTCCATTGCGCTCGTCGAACTGCCGCTCGACCGACTCCGTCAGCTTCTTCACCAGCGAGTCATTCAGAACGCCGCCTCGCCCAGAGAAGCTTTCGTTGTGCTCAATCGCGCGCATCACGCTACCAGCCGTCTCCATCACCTCGTCGCGTCGCTGAGCATAAGCCTCAGCCATGGTCATCAGAACGCGCGGAAACCCCGGCCGTCCGTATCGGTCATCCGGCGGAAAATACGTGCCTCCGAAAAACGGCTTACCCTCCGCCGTTAGAAACGCGGTCAGCGGCCATCCTCCTTGCCCACTGATCGCGCTCACAGCCGCCTGGTACCGGGTGTCCACATCCGGGCGCTCGTCGCGATCCACCTTCACTGCCACAAAGTGCTCGTTAATGAGCTCCGCCGTCGCTGGATTCTCATAACTCTCGCGGTCCATCACATGGCACCAGTGGCACCACACCGCGCCGATATCCAGCAGCACCGGCTTGTTCTCGCGTTCGGCTTTTGCAAACGCCTCTTCTCCCCACTCCATCCACTCAATCGGTTGATGTCGCGCCGACCTCAGATACCCCGAAGCCGCCTCACTCAATGCATTTTCTTTGTGCTCACTCATCCCTTAAGCCTACGCGACATACACCTCAAACGAAAAAGCCGCCAACCTCTCGGTCGGCGGCTTTCTCTATCTTCTATACCCTACCCGCTGCCTTACTGCGGCGGCGGAGGAGGTGTCGCGGTCAGCGGCTTCGGCGCTTCCGGAGCCTTCGGCGCCGTGAGTCCAGGAATGTGTGGAGGTGTCTGCACTCTGTCCTTCGCGACATCCTCAATGTTGATCCCATAGCGATCCAGGGTGATCGCCAGTATCTGCTCCAGGGAAACGCGGTCGCGCGCATAAGCCGCGGTCGCTGAGATCAAGTTGTCCTCCGCCGTCGCCAGGTTGCGCTCCATCTGCAACACATTCGCTGTCGTCGAGGCGCCCAGCCGGTATTTCTTCTGCTCGGCATCCAGCGCCTGCGCAGCATAATCGCGTACGCTCTGCGCGGCATTCACCGCCGCGCGGTCATTAGTCAAAGCAAACTGCCCGTTGGTCACCTGCATCCGCAGCTGAGTATAAAGCTGCTGCAACCGTATCTGCGACTGCCGGTACTCCATCTGCGACCGCACCTGGTCGGCCTGCGCTGTCCGGTTGCGAAGATTGATGGTCAGGTTCGCGCCTACGCCATAGTTCGGGTTGCTGTTATTGAAGGTCTGTCCCAGCACTCCGGCATAGTTGGAACCCGACACCGTCCCCGGAGGGCAAGCCGTGAACGTCGTACCCGTACCGCAGTTTAGGTTCGAATTCTGCGATCCGCCCAACCCACTTCCGCCGTAGAACCCGAACACATCCAGCGTCGGCAACAAACCGTTCTTCTCCGCGCGGATGGTAAGCAGGTTGTTCTGCATGGTCAGCACCGCCTGCTCCACCTGCGGATTGTTTACATACGCTTCCTTCACCAGGTCTTCCACGGTCTGGTCTTCTTCCGGCAGGCGATCCAGCCCAACGCGGTCCGTCGGCACTACCGGTGCCGTCGCCAGCTGTGGGTCATCCAGGTTTCGCGCGATCGCCTGGACCATCAGCAGTTGCTGATACTCCAGGTTGCTCTTCGACGCGATCAAGGCTTGCTGGTCCGTCGCTACCGCCGAATCGGAATTCACCACATCCAACGGCGCCAGCGTGCCAATCTGCAACTGCTTCCGGTTATCGCTCGACAACTGGGTCGACTGCAGCAACGCCCGCTCCTTGGCCTGCTCGTCTTCATAGGCACTCACCAGCGCCCAGTAGATGCTCTCCACCTGGCCAACGGTATAGAGCAACTGCTGTTTGAAAGCCGAATCGGTGATGCGACGGTCGTTCTTTGCCTGGATAATGAACCGGCCATTGATGAACGTTCCAAATCCCTGCAGCAAATGCTGCGTCACCTGCGCGCTGAAGTTCGAGGTCAACAAAGGGCTGTAACTGCTGCGCTCACTATTGGTCGTCGATCGGTTGTTATTGAAACCTACGGTCAGTTGCGTCCCTGTAAGGAACCCCTGCGCATAGCTCACGTCGTAGGTCTCCGTGGCTTGATTCAACGAGTTCGTGCCCGTCAAAACCGTGCTCGATTCCTGCGTCGCTTGCGACTGGTACTCCAGCGTCCCGGTCAGCACCGGATCCATCGCCTCCGGCGTAGGCCCGCCGCCGCTGGTACTCAGCACCAGGCCTTGAGCGCCTGCGCCAGACCCGCCGGTTCCGCTGGTCGTTCCACCCGGGCCACCACCGCCCGTAATCGTCGAGGTCGTTCCGCCCAGCGTGTTCGTCACCAGGCCGGTGGAAACGCCGCGTAGCGAGGAGCCTGCCTTCGCCCGCAAAATGTCGGTATCGGCAATGTCCAGGTTGATGCGTGCAATCTCGATATCAAAGTTGTTTTCGAGCGCCAGCGTCACCGCATCCGTCAGGCTGAGGTAGATTTTCCCTCCGCTGAGAAGATTGTCCAGGCGCGGTGTATTGCTCAGCCTCGGCGCCGGGTACGGCATCGATCGGAACACGTCCAAAGGGTTCGGCAGGAACGGGTGCGCGTTGGTGTAATCCCTATCCGTCGGCCGCAGGTACAGTGGCTGCGTCAGCGTCGGCTCCGGCGCATGCGGCAGCCCGGTATTCCATTTCGTATTGTTGTCGATCGGCTGCTGCAATGCCGGAGTCGTCGGGCTAACCTGCGTACTTTGGGCCTGGGCTGGCGCCTGTTGCGCCACGCCCGTCTGAAACCCGCTCAATACCATCAACGCTACGCACACCGCAGCCTGCGAATGACTCAGTTTCACGATCCAGTTCTCCACAATTAGATTTCCAGCTGCCCTGGCAGCCCTATCTGATCTGTCTTGTTCACTATTCAATACGCCGTAGCCCAGGCCGAAGTTCCACCGGTTCAACGCATTCAAAGTCGGTTTCGCCAGTATATCGCCCATGCCTCTGCATCTGCGTGACACTTGTCATTCCCCACAGGCGTGGCCTAATCCCTAAAAATGCTACCGTCGCTAGAGATGCCTCATTGGAAACTCATTCTTGCCTACGACGGCTCCAGCTTTCACGGCTGGCAGGTTCAAAATGACCTGCCCACCGTTCAGGGCACGCTCGCCGATGCCATCGCCGGAATCAGCGGCGAAATCGTTCTACCGCAAGGCTCTGGACGCACCGACGCCGGCGTCCACGCCCTGGGGCAGGTAGCGACCTTTACCCTCCAGTCCCCTATCCCTGCCGCTAATCTCCAGCGCTCCCTCAACCGCGCCCTTCCCCCGTCCATCCGTGTTCTCTCGGCCGAGCTTGTACCCGACTCCTTCCACGCCCGCCGCAGTGCCACCGCCAAAACCTATGAGTACCGCATCTTCGAGAACCGCCTCCAGCACTCCAGAAGTGCTGTCACCGAACGCATCTGCTCACCCTTCCTCGCTCTCTTCGTGTGGGATTGCCACTGGGCACTCAATCTAGTCTCCATGCAAGGTGCCGCTGACGATTTCCTCGGTCTGCACGACTTCACCAGCTTTGCCGCCTCCAACCCCGACCTCGCCGAACGCAACAATCCTTCTTCCGGCCCCTCACCACTGAAAATCATCAGCCGCTCAACGCTCACCCGCGAATCGAACCTACTCATCTACCGTGTCACCGGCTCCGGCTTTCTGCACCACATGGTGCGCAACATCGTTGGAACGCTGGCCGAGATTGGCCGCGGCAGCCTGCCTCCCAACGCCATCCCTAGTATCCTCGCTGCCCGCAACCGCAGCGCTGCCGGCCCCACCGCGCCACCCTCCGGCCTCTTTCTCGTCTCCGTCGACTACGAACCGCAGCAAGATCTGGGTGCCCCACGTCCGGATTCTCGGACGTGGGAGAGTGCCTCCACCGACCCCGAGGCCGCGCCATGAGCCCGACCTCCGCCGAATACAACCGGCGCATCACCACTCTCGCCGCCGATCGCGCCGTTCATCGTGCCTTTCAGTGGTTCCATCTGCACGAGCCTCAGCTCCGCCGCTGGCAACTCGAGTTGCTCACCATCCCCGCGCCGCCCTTTGCCGAATCCGCCCGTGCCGAGTGGTTTCTCTCCCGCTTCCGCGATTTCGGCTTTCACAACCCTCACATCGATGCCGCCGGCAACGCCCTCGCCGAATTTCCTTCGTCTTCTAAACCCTTGGCCCTGGACCCTAAACCCTGCATCTTGGTCTCCGCACACCTCGACACCGTCTTCCCCATTGGCACGGACACCACTCCCTACGAAGACGGTGCCGTCATCCACGGCCCCGGAGCCTGCGACAACGGCGCTGGCCTCACCGCTCTCCTTGCTCTCGCTGCCGCTCTTCGCCACGCCGGCATCAAGCCCGCAACCACTCTGCTCTTCGCCGCTAACGTCGGTGAAGAAGGCGAAGGCGACCTCCGCGGCATGCGCCATCTCTTCTCGTCCGCCTCGCCCTACATCCAGCGCATCGCGACCGCCATCGCGATCGACGCACCCGGCAACGCCACCGTGATCGACCGCGCGCTGGGCAGCCGCCGCCTGCGCGTCACCGTCACCGGCCCGGGTGGCCACTCCTGGGCAGACTTCGGAGTTGCCAACCCGGTCCTCGCACTCAGCGCAGCACTCGTCGCCATCGCCAAACTCAAGCTCCCCACCGATCCGCGCACTACGCTCAACGTCGGCACCATCTCCGGCGGCACTTCCATCAACTCCATCCCAGCCTCCGTCTCCGCTGGCCTCGACATGCGTTCCACCTCCTCGCTGGAGCTTGACCGCATCGAGCTAGCCGTCCTCAAAACTCTCGAACACTCCCTCAAACCGCACAAACCCGAGCTCCGGCTGCACGTCGAGCGCATCGGCGACCGCCCCTCCGGTGCGCTTGCGCCATCATCTCCACTGGGACAAACGCTACGCGCCGTCGACCGCCATCTCTCCATCAAAACTTCCGCGCACATTGGCTCGACGGACGCCAACTTGCCGCTCTCGTTGAACATTCCCAGCCTCGCCATCGGCTCTGGTGGCACCGGAGGCAACATGCACACAGTCAATGAATGGTTCGACCCCACCGGCCGCGACCTGGCCCTCCGCCGCATCCTGCTTCTCCTGCTCGACGTCTGCGCTCAATAGCTTTCTCCGCGCGCCGCCGCGCCCGCTGCGTCCACCGCGTTTGCATTTGCTCTTGCTGTTGCTTTTTGTTGCGTGTCCTTCGCGTCCTTTGCGCCTTGGCGTTTTCTTTCTCCAGATTCATCTTGCTAAACTCAACCCGTGAAACTCCTCTCCTTCGTTCTTGCTCTCGTTTCTCTTCCCGCAGCCGCCCAGCGCTGCCCCATCTGGGACGTCGTCTTCTATAACGGCAACATCCTCACCGGCAAAAATCTCCTCAGCAGCACCCCCGAGCGCGTGAAATCCATCGCCATCCAGGACGGCAAGATCGTCGCCGTCGACCCTACCGACAGTCTCAACGGCTGCGCCAAAGAGAGCATCGACCTCCACGGTGCCTTCGCCATGCCCGGCTTCAACGACGCGCACACCCACATGGCCTCTGCCGGCCAACAGCAACTCGCCGTTGACCTGGATAACATCCCTTCGCTCAGTGCGATGCAGGACAAAATCAAAACCTACGCTTCCACTCTGCCCGAAGGAGCATGGATCACCGGCGGTGGCTGGGACCACACCAAGTGGGCCAGCAAAACTCTGCCTACGCGGCAGGACCTTGATGCCGTAACAGCCGGTCATCCAGCCTTCCTCGAGCGTACCGACGGCCACATTGCAGTCGTCAACTCCGCCGCGCTCGCCGCCGCGCACATCATAGCTTCCACCAAATCTCCCGCTGGCGGCCAGATCGATCTTGACGCCAGCGGCCAGCCCACCGGCATCATCCGCGACGCAGCCCTCGCGCTCATTCGCCCCGCCATCCCCAAACCCGACGCCGCCACCCGCCGACGTGCGCTTCAACTCTCCATTGACGACGCTCTCGCCCACGGCGTCACCTCCGTGCAGGATTACTCCGACTGGGACGACTTCCTCGTCCTCGAACAGATGGAGAAAGAAGGCAAGCTCCCCGTCCGCTTCTCCGAGTGGCTCACCTTCAACGACTCGCTTGACACGCTCAAAGCCCAGCGCGCCCACCACGACCTCAACGACCCCCTCCTCCACACCACCATGCTCAAGGGCTTCATGGATGGTTCGTTAGGTTCGCGCACCGCTGCGATGCTCGCGCCTTATTCAGACGACCCCAACAACTCTGGTTTGCCCCGCTACGATCAGGCGAAACTGAACCAGATGGCAGCCGAACGCGCTGAAGCAGGCTTCCGTCTTGGTTTCCACGCCATTGGCGACCGAGCGAACAAGATGGCACTCGACGCCTACACATTCGCAAATACAGCAGCAGAACAGCAGCACCAGAAGGACGTTGATGCTTGTTACGCCGCACATCCTGAAAAGCGCACAATGCCTGACGCATGCGGCACATTTCCTCGTCTGCCCGTCTCGAGAGCTGATCGCTTCCGTATCGAACACGCACAAGTCGTCTCCCCCGGCGACTTCCAATATTTCCACGACCTCGGCGTCATCGCCTCCATGCAGCCCTCACACCTGCTCACCGACATGGCCTGGGCCGGTGCCCGTCTCGGCCCTGAACGCAGTAAGTACGCCTACGCCTGGAAATCCTTCCTCGACCATAGCGTCGTCCTCTGCTTCGGCACCGACTATCCCGTCGAATCCATCAGCCCATTCCGCGGCCTCTACTCTGCAGTCACGCGCATGAACGAAGCCAGCACCCAGACCTTCGAGCCGCAGGAAAAGATCACACTCAATCAAGCTCTCTATGCCTACACCCAGGCCTCCGCCTACGCGCAGTTCGCCGAAAACCAGAAAGGCATTCTCGCAAAAGGTTACCTCGCTGACTTCGTCGTCCTCGACCGCGACATCACCAAGGCCACGCCGCAGGAACTTCTCCACACCAAAGTCCTCCGCACAGTCGTCGGCGGAGTCACCCGCTATACCGCTCCCATCACGCCGGTCGCCGAAACGCCTCACCATTCCATCCCTGATGGCGACGGCAACTAGCTTCGATGCAAACCACCCGCCGCCAATCGCTCATCGCGCACCTGCTCCTGCTCGCCGTGGTCTTCGTCTGGGGCACTACGTTCACGCTGGTCAAATCCGCGCTCACCCACGTCTCTCCTCTGCTCTTCAACTTGCTGCGCATGACCATCGCGGCAGTAGTTTTGATTTTGCTTAATTTTCGATCCCTCAAAAAAACTCACCGTGCAAGACGTTCGTCTCGGCGCGCTGGTGGGAATCTTTCTCGCCGTCGGATACCAGTTCCAAACCGTGGGCCTGACTCTAACCACAGCCTCAAAATCCGCCTTCATCACCGGGCTCGTCGTGGTCTTCGTTCCGATACTTGCCACCATCCCACACCTGGCACCACCCGGCTCGCCCAAACCTACGCTCGCAACCGGTGCCGGAGCCCTCCTCGCCTTCATAGGCCTCGCGCTGCTCACGGCAGCGCCCGGCTCAGGACTTGCTCTGCTCAGCGGCTTCCACCTCGGAGAAGCCCTCACCCTCGGCTGCGCGATCGCCTTCGCCGCGCACCTGCTTACCATCGCCCGCGCTGCTCCACGCATGCCTGCCCGCAGCCTCGGAACTCTCCAGATAGCCTTCGCCACGCTCACCATGCTGGTGCTTCTGCCGCTCGAAAAGTTCACCGGCGGCGGCCTCTTCTTTCACGCGGCTCCGGTCGTTTGGATTGCCCTTGCCGTCACGGCACTGCTGGCCACGGCAGCGGCCTTCACCATCCAGAGCTGGGCGCAGCAGCACCTTCCAGCCACGCACACGGCGCTCATTTTCACCCTGGAGCCGGTCTTTGCCTGGCTCTTCTCCCTGCTGTTTTTGGGCGAGCGCCTCGGCCCCCGGGCTCTTACCGGTGCCGGCCTCATCCTTGCCGGCATCCTGCTCGCCGAGCTCGCCTCTACCCCGCCCTCCGCCAAGTTTCAAGCCAACTCCACCGCGAACCCGGGTATCCTATAAGCAGGTTCTTATTCCCATTCGGTTGGCTGTCTCCCCTTGCCTCCGTCGCTGCTTCGGCGCCTCATACCTTTTTCTCCCCTGCGGCGTCTATTAATGGACACGCATTCGAGCCTCACCAAGAGGCTCCGCCGGGGTGGCTACCCCGCAAATATCCTCTGAGCCATGAAGGAACACAAAACTACAATGAGTGACGCAAAGCAAGAAACCACCTCCCACAGCTTCTTCACACGCCTGAGCCAGGATCTCCGCAGCGGGCGACTGTCCACCACCTTTGGCATGCTAGCCGTGCTATCGGTCGGCCTCCTGGCCGGGTCCGTGCTCACCGGCCGCGTCAACGGCATGGAACAGCAGCACGTCGACTCCAGCGATGCCCGCCCGCTTGCCATCCCCAGCCCAATCATCCTCTCCAACCAGTTCTCCACCATCGTCAAGCAGGTCGGCCCTGCCGTCGTGAACATCAACACCGAATCGCTTCCTAAAACTTCAGCAAACACCAACCGCCGCGGTCGTCGCATTACGCCTCCGGGAGACGACAACGACGACCAGAGTGACGCGCAGAATTTTTTCAAATTCTTCGGTATTCCCGGCCCCGGCAATGACGACGGCTCGGGCGAAGCAGCTCCCCGCCGAGCGCTAGGCTCCGGCTTTATCGTCGACCCCCGCGGCTACATCATCACCAACAACCACGTCGTAGATAAGGCCGACCACATCTACGTCAAGCTCTCTACCGACCCTGAGAACGGCGCCGATCCGGGCCGTCCCGCCACCGTCATCGGCGTCGACAAAGACACCGACATCGCCGTCATCAAGATCGACGCCAAAACTGCGCTGCCCACCGTCAAGCTCGGCAACTCCGATGGCGCGCAGGTCGGCGACTGGGTACTCGCCATCGGCAGCCCCTTCGGCCTCAACCAGACCGTTTCTGCCGGCATCGTCTCCGCCAAGAACCGCGAGATCGACGAACCCAGCGCTGATGGCATCGCTCAGAACCAGTTCCAGCGCTTCATTCAGACGGACGCTGCCATCAATCCCGGCAACTCCGGCGGCCCGCTCGTCGATATGGCCGGCCAGGTCATCGGAATGAACACCGCAATCTACACGCAGTCTGCCGGTTCTGAAGGCGTCGGCTTCGCCATGCCGTCCGACACTGTCATCCGCGTCTACAACGACCTCATCGGGCCTGAGCACAAAGTCGTTCGTGGCTCCATAGGCATCCAGTTCCAGTCCGCGCAATCCTCCGCTGTGAACCGCGTCTATGGATTCACCAACGGCGGCGTTCTGGTAGGCGCCATCACCCCCAACGGCCCGGCTTCCAAGTCCGGTCTACAGCCCGGCGACGTCATCACCTCCATCGACGGAACCCCTGTAAAGGATGGCGACGAACTAGTTGCCATCATCTCCGCCAAGCACCCAGGTTCTACCGTGCATATCGGCTATGAGCGCAACGGAAAACATCAGGTCGCCGAAGTTGGCATCGCCGATCGCGCCAAGCTCTTCGCCGATTCCGGTATAAAAGACGACAGCGATAACGCGCCCGAGGAATCGGACATCGGGCAGAACAAGCTTGGAATTACCGTGCACCCCACCGACACCGCCCTTGCCACCAAACTTGGCATCAAGGGAGGAGTCACCGTCACCACTGTCCGCCCCGGCTCCTTCGCCGACGAGATCAACCTCGGCAAAGGTGCGGTGATTAGCGAGATCAATCGCAAGCCTGTTTCCGACGAAGCCAGCTACCGCGCTATCGTCAGCAGCCTCAAGTCCGGCGACGATGTCGTCTTCGTCATCCATGATCCGCGCATTCAGGGTGGCGGCAACTCCTACGTTGGCGGAACTCTGCCATAACGCTCAACTCAATCCAAAGGGCGCAGGCATATCGTCTGCGCCCTTTCTTCGCTCATTTCCTGGCTGGACAGATGTTTTGGCCTCAACTACCATCAATCACGTACCCATCAAGACACCTGTAGTTCCCTTGTCCTTACTGGACTCTTCAGCTAGCCTTCTGGCATCGGGGAGCCCGAATCGGTCTCTGGGAAACCTTTATTCGGAGGTTCCTTAGCACGATGCGTATCCGCCTTCTCGCTGCGATTCTCCTCGCCGCTCCCGCCACGCTCGCGATTTCACAGAATCCCGTTCACCAAAGCACCATCAAGCGCAACATCCGCCACAAGGCCACGCACGCCGCCGGCATAGATTCAGAGCGCGCCACCCAGATTCAGTCCGCACTCATCAAGCAGGGCTATCTCACCGGCGAGCCCACCGGCGCATGGGATTCCCGCACTATTGCAGCCATGCAGAAGCTGCAATCCGATAACGGCTGGCAGACCAAGATGACCCCAGACTCCCGTGCCCTCATCAAGCTCGGCCTCGGCCCCCAGGCCACGCCACACCCCGCGCCCTAGCCGATCTTGTCATCCTGAGCGAAGCGTCACAGCTACATCGTGACGCGAAGTCGAAGGACCTGCTTTCGTTTCACTATCCCCTGCCTCATTGTGGGAACGGCACAAATTTGTCCCCACACCCCGACAACGTCCCGTTTTTCAGCGTCCCTCGAGCTGTGGAGTCTTCCCCTATCGGTCGGAAGTTCACCGGCCCCGGCCCAAACGTGATGTCCGCATGGTGGATGTCGAATTTATAGCTCGTTGGCGCATCCAGCGTCACACCGTCGAATTGAATTCCAATCCGGTGCGTCGAATCGAATGCACTCAACTGGATCTTCCCACCCCCAGACACGCGCACATTATGAAGCACGATGTCCTGGTACACCGGGATCTTTCCTGCTCCAGGCTTTGGGTTCGCCGAGTAGTTTGTATCCAGCAGGATTGGGTTCTTCGACCCCCGGATGCACACATCGTCATACACCACGTCATGCACCAGCCCGCCGTACGCCTGCTCGCTCTTGATGCGAATTCCCCACGTCGTCCCATCCAGGCTCAGGTCGGTTACGCGTATCTTGCTCACGCCCGCCGTCGTCTCCGACCCGATCGACATCCCATGCCCATAATAAAAATGGTTGTGAATCACGCTCATGTTCGTCACCGGCCCGCTGCCGCCCTTGATCGCTATGTCGTCATCGCCGTCGCGGATGAAGCTCTCCGTCACTGTAATGTTCTTTGACGAGCCCGGATCCACGCCGTCCGTATTCGGCGCATTGGCCGGCGTGTCGATCTTTAGCCCCCACACTGTAAAGCCATCGCCATTGCTGTAGGTCACATGAAAGAACGCCGCATTCTTCAGCGTGATGCGGTACAGCGTGAAGTTGTCGCTATGGTCCATCACGATCAGCCGCGGCACCTGCTGGTGTCCCATCGTCTTCGACTGGTAGCCCAGCTCCCACCATGTGCTGCTCTCTTTACCCTCCACCAGCATCTTCGATCCGCCGCGCCCATCAATCACGCCGTCGCCCATGATCCCCGCATTGGCCGTCCCCCTGCCTGAAATCAGCGGCCTGCATCCTTGCTTGCCATCCTTGTTGATGCCGCAACTCCCCAGCTCGTCGTCGTAATCCCGTGGATTGCGTGAGCCATAAACCGTCACGCCTTTATCGACCGCCAGGGTCACGCCCGCTTTCATCGTGATCGGCGCGATCAGAAACGCATTCTTTCCCGCATCGCCGGCAAACTCCACCGCGTTGCCTTCGCCGCACCCGTCAATCGCCTTCTGCACCCGCACCGTATCCAGCTTCGTCTCGTCCGCAGCATCAAGCCCCTTCGCTCCTGCCGTCAGCTCAGCCTTCAGCACCACGCACGCCGCCGGAATCTTTGGCTCTGTGACCACTCGCGTATCCTGCGCCGCAGCCGCAACGGCTGCCAACATCCCAAGCCCCACCACAAGTGCATTCCTCATCACAGACCTCACTATTCTCTATCCCTTATCCCCTGCCTACTTCACTTTCTCGGCGTCCCAACCCTCCAGCCAACTTGCCACCGTCAGCTTATCGGCCTCGGCCTTCGTCAGCACCTTCGATGGCGGAATGCGCTGGTCCGTCTTCACCGGCCCATTCACATCGTGCGTGCCGTAATCGCCGCAAGTACTGGTCGCGAGCTTTCCCGTTCCATCCGCATTCTTCCACTCCAGCCAGCCCTCCGGCTGGATCACCGATCCCTTCAGCGTCGTATCGATGAAGTACACCGTCGAGTATGCGCGCCAGGGTCGCCCAAAATAAATCTTGTCCACCGCCACATCCGCCGTAATCGTGCAATGCAGAAACAAATATCCCGAATCCTCCAACGGATACGCCTTGCTCTGTGCCGTTAGAGCAATCACCGGGTGCG
>Ga0206804_10024_pt2 | contig 41144 bp, 35 predicted proteins | sample Alteio_BWOrgCont_62_FD_152888 | JGI IMG/M metagenome (GOLD analysis project Ga0206804, IMG submission 152888) | Enriched cells from forest soil in Barre Woods Harvard Forest LTER site, Petersham, Massachusetts, United States -... | ecosystem: Environmental > Terrestrial > Soil > Temperate forest >... | reverse complement strand
CCGTGATCTCATTTTCAAATTTCTCCAGCGCGCGCCAGATGAGCGTCCGCACCACGCGCGCGGTCAGTCCTTCCGTTAGCGGATGAATCGGCACGATGCGATTGACGTGGATGAATTCGTCGTCGTCCGCCTCGACCAGTTCCGTTTCGGGATGCGTGAATGTGCGCGGTTTGGAATCATCTTCCAGTTTGCCGAAAATCAAAAACTCGCGGCCGACCGCGTACCAATCTTCCATCCACGGCTGCGCCTGCCACCAGCGGCAATGCAACCGCGCTGTTCCGTCGTCGAACACGCACTCGAACATGGAACGCGTGTTTTTTTTGAAACGCTTTACGCCGGCGGCGATAATTTTTCCGCGCACTGTGGCGGCATCCTTCATTTTCAGCTCGCGGATCGCTAGAAATTTTCTCCGGTCTTCGTAGCGACGCGGTTTATGCAGCAGCAAATCTTCAACGGTAAAAATCTCCAGCCGCGCCAGCAGTTTGGCGCGTTCCTCACCCACGCCCCAAACGGCGGTTACAGGCGCGGCGAGCGGGGAAATTGGATTTTCCGGCGACGACATCCCGCGAACGATACAAACGGCGTTGAACGGCTTCAATGGGAAAGGAAAAATTGAATAAGCTTCAAGCAGCGTACGGAATGATAACCGTTACAACTATTTCGTCATGGCTTCAGCTATTTGCCGCAGGCCGGCCAACGCATCCGTGGGCAAACTGATTTGATTCACGGGCGTTTCGGGTTCGCGTGGATTGATCCGGATGAGGCGACCGCCCGGACGTTCAGCCATTATTTCTGAAGTGTATCGCACGGTGGGAATGGCGGTGCCGGCTCCTAATTCAATCACCACCAGCCGGGCGGATTTTCTTTCCAGCAACTGAATCCACTGAGTAAACCGTTCGTTCTGGGCCTGACTGCGGGCACTGATCCAGTCGAAATCACCAAACATCATGATGTTGGGCCGCGCGATGCCACCGCATCGATCGCACTTTGGCAATGGCGACTGCGCGCGAAAAATCGATTCATCCACCACGATATTTTCCGCCGTCGCTTCCCGGATGGATTTCGTGCAGACAGCGGCACATTGAAAATGATGGATTGAGCCATGGCACTCAACCATCCGTTCGGGATCGAACCCGGCTTTTTGAAATTGTCCGTCCACATTGGAAGTGAAAACAAAATAGCCGTTGGCTTTTTCTTTGCCCCGGGCCAGCAGCCAGGCGAAGCCAGCGTGCGGAATAGTACGGCGATAAAGAATCAGCCGGTGACCATAGAAAGCCCAGGCAAAATGCGGATCATTCCGGAACCATTCGGGATTCGCCATTTGTGCAAAAGATAATCCCTTTTCTGCCACTGCCGGATACGCTTTCCAAAACCCTTCTGTGCCGCGAAAATCCGGCAGCCCTGAATCCACGCCCATGCCGGCACCGGCAGTGACGAGCAGCGCATCCGCTTGAATAACAGCTTCGGCCGCCGCGCGGATATTTTGTTTTTCAAGTTTGGTCATGAGCGCTGGAGCAGGTTCAAAAATATAGGCGACCTGAATAATGAGAAATTTCTTACGTCCTTTTCAGGCTGAAAAAATCATCGTTTTCCGATGTCCTGCCTGATCACCGCCGCGATGTCAGCACTCACTTCCGCCAGCGCATGACTATACGAAGTGACGAGAATTTCATTATCCATACCTGGCACCGGTTCACGCGCGATCGTCTGGCCGGAACCTGCGTCCTGGTCTTTGGGATCGCGCACGGTCCACAGCGCCTCGATCAGCGCATCACCGGTCTTTTTTCCAGGACTGCGCTCAAATTCAAAGCGTTCGATCCGGATGGTGACATGATAGGCCGGGCCAAAACCCGGCATGGGCGCACTGGCCACGCGCGAGGTGCCCAACAGTGTTCCGAGGTCGGTGCTGACAATACCGGCAATGCTTTCGCTCAAAGGCGCGGCCCAGCGATTGAACTCGTCGAATTCAACGCTGTTTGGCGAAGTCACGGTCACAAACTGCGGCCGGTCAAGCGACGCAGGGACAAAGACCGATTCAATGACAATGGTACAACCCGGCACGGGGACACCGGCCCTGGCAGTCGAGTTAAGGGTGTAAAACTTCGCCGGGGCGGACTTACAACCAGTCAGTCCCGTCGCCACGCAAATCATTAAAAACAGGTTGATAGAAAGCTTCATAAGTTGCGTATTCATTTCGTCCCTCTGGCTTTGCCTTCGATCAGAGCCTCGGGGTGACGTTCCAGGTAATCAGCCAGCAAATTGATGGCTTGTGCGGCGCCGCCCAGCTTCTGAATTAAATCTCCCAGCTGCGTATCGAGTTCCGAGTCGGGCGTGATCAGCTTATTTGCGTTCGCCAGCAATTGATCCGCATTCGTCAGCGTTCCCTGCGCGCCGACGATCGTCTGATTCAGGTTGTCACCGATTTCTTTGAAGGGCAATTGATCGATCTTCTTGACGATGCTGGCCAGATTTCCTTTCAGCGCTTCGAAATCATCCTGCACGGAGGGCATTTGTACCGGCGTCTGCGACCAGTCGATACTGACCGGGGCTGCGTCGGGAAAAAAGTCCAGCGCGACGAAACGTGAGCCGGTGATCAAGCTGCCGATCTGTAACTGTGCCCGCATTCCGTGCGCGACCAGATTATCCACTAATTTTTGATGCACGCTGGCGGCCAGCTTGCTATCGGTGATACCGTTCAATTTGACTCCGAACCGGGCCGGATCCACTTCGATGGTGACCGGCAGAGAATAGTCATACGTTTTGGTATCCAGCAGTGCCTGCATGTCGGTTACTCTGCCGATCGGGATGCCTTCAAACTCGACCGGAGCGCCAATGGTAAGTCCGCGAACCGAACCTTTGAAAGCGATCGTGTAAGTGAAAGGATTGATGGCGGGCGGCCAGAAAGCCTCTTCCCTGTTTTTGCAAAGAGCGAACACGGTATTCCCTTCGGCCGGCGGTAAATGCAAACCGGCATCCGGAGTTTCAAAAGCGATTCCTCCCACCAGAATTGATAACAATGATTCCGTATGGATCTTCAAGCCATCGGTGGCTAAAGATACGTCAATTCCGCCGGCCTGCCAGAAACGGGTATCGGAGGTGACAAACTGATCGTAGGGTTCTTTCACGAAGACTTTGACATCCACAAATTTCCCGCCCTTGTCCAATTCATACGAAGCCACCTTACCGGCCGGCAGCCGCCGGAAATAGACCGGCGCGCCTTTGCTGATGGATCCCATTTGTTCGGCCTTTAATATAAAATAATGGCCGTGGACTCCGCCGGCCTCCGGCGGGACATCCGCGAGCGCCATAAAATGGCGTTCGCTTTGTGGGGACTGCCCGATATCCATGCCGATATAAGCGCCGGAGATAAGTGTGCTCAGCCCGGAAACGCTCGCCCCGGAAATCTGCGGCTTCACCACCCAGAATTGGGTGTCTTTGACCAGAAACCTTTCCGATTGCGGACTCATTTCCGCCGTGACGACGACTTGTTGATAATCGTCCGAAAGCCCGATGCGGCTGATGGTGCCGACCTCCACGCCGTTGAAGCGGATTTTGGTTTTGCCCGCTTCGAGACCTTCGGCTGAAGGGAATTGAATGGTGATCTTTGGTCCTTCATCCCGGATGGTGTTCACGCCGATCCAGACACCAATGAGCGTGGCCAGGATCGGCACCAGCCAGACAAATGAAAGGCGGGCGTGCTTCGCCGGTTCAATCCTGGATTCGGGAACGTTGGGCAGCGGGGTTTTCGTATCAGACATTTTGTACCTCCTTTAAATTTACGGGATCCCAAATCAACCGGGGATCGAAAGACTCAACCGCCAGCATGGTCAACACGACCACCGCGGCAAAAAACAACAGACCGGGCGCAGGCTCGACCGACATCAGCGGTTGCAATTGTATGAGTGCGACCGTGAACGTATCCACAAACACATCGACCATAGACCAGCGTCCGATGAACTCGACCATCCGGTAAAGTTTCACCCTGTGTCCCGGGCTTTTGACAGAACCGCATCGCACCGTGATGACCAGGTAAAAGAGCGAAATAATTTTGGCACTGGGAATCAGGATGCTGGCGATCAACACGATCAGCGAAAGCGGCCAGCCGGTTCGCGACCACAGCAACACCACGCCTTGCATGATGGTGTCGGATTTCCGGCCCTCCAGCGTCACCGTCGTGATGACCGGCATCAGATTGGCCGGAATGTAACAGACGGCAGCGGCGATCAAATAAGCCATTGTTCGCTCCAGACTTTTTGTTTTGCGAAAACTCAGTCCCCAGCCGCAGCGCGGGCAATGACCTTCGGCTTGAACGGGCACCGGCCGGGAAATCAAATCGCACCGTTCGCAGCGTTGCAATCCCGCTTGCATGGCAGTAACAGCGGGCGCGTTCACAGGGCTGTCTCCTTGACTAAGTTTGCATCCTGCGAAGCGCGGGCCATCGGATGCATCCACTCAATGCGATTCCAGACTTCCTGGGGATCAAAACTTCTTTGCATCGCCGTGGTCACAAATACCAGTCCGCCCACTGCAAACAACGCAAGCCCCGGCACCACCGTGGCAAACTCTGCAATCTTCGTCAGTGCTACGAGCACACCCAGCAGCATCACTTCCAGCATGCTCCAGGTGCGCGTAAACGGATGATGTCGCAATAATACTCCCAGCCAAAATGGCGGACGCCGGCTGTGGACGCCGGCCAGCACGATCAGGAGAAAACTGATTTGTAGCGCCGGAGCAAAAACAGCCGCAAACAAAACCAATACGGCCACAATTTTCTCTCCGTTGCCCCAGAGCTTTACCGCGCCTCCGCTAATGGTCGTAAACGATTGGTGACCCGCAACCGTAAGTCCCAGCATTGGTACCGTGTTCGCAATGATACACAACACCGCGGCCGCCACCGCCAGAGCCAGCGTGCGGTTCAGCGCATCCTTCGGGCGACGTCGCAGCTCAGTTTCGCAACGCGGGCAGCACGCAATTTCCCCCGGCGCGACCGCCGGCAGCTGCTGGAGCAGATCGCAGTTCGGACACGCAGCGAGCGATGAATCCGGCAACGCCTTGTTCACATGATAATTCCCGGCCTCCGGATAATCCGCTGCCGGCGGATTCGTGTTGGCGGTCATTCGATCCATGGTTGTCTTTCTGATATTAAAATCAGTCTCCTGCCAGCGATATATTTTGCCATTAACCGTTTCTTTCAAGTTTTTAATTTTCCGACACTGCCTGAAAAAGCAGCTTTCCCATCATTCTCCTTCTCGTCCTCATCGTCATCCTCGAATTTTTACAAGTGTACAAGGATGAGCCTGACGATGAGTACGACGAGAATTTAACGGCCATTTTTAACCAGACTCTCAAAAGCTTAACCTGACGAATAAGCCGAGACATCTGAAACGTGTTTGTTTGTAGCGGCGGTCTGTGACCGCCGTGATTTTCATAAAAATATCCAGTTAAACGGCGGTCACAGACCGCCGCTTTCCATTGCGTTGTGGAAAATTTTAAGGGAAAATTGCGATCTAAAATTTTTATGCCGCGCAAAATTCAAAAGTCCCAGACCGCAGCGATGATTCTTGGTGTCGGTTCGTTCGCGCACAGCATCGGCGGGGCGCTGACGGCGGCAGGCGCAAACATTTCCACTTATCTGACGCGCGATTACGGACATTTCCCGCCGTCGCTCAACGGCAAAACTTTTTCGCGCCAGAAATTTCCCAGCCCGGTTCCGTTCCACAATCTATTGACTGGGCGATGCAGCCGTGGGCGGAAGATCTGGTGCGCTCCGGCGTTGGTATTTTTTCGCCGACGGGCGAAGCGATGCGGATCGAACGCGAACGCGATTTCGCCCGCGAACTGTGCGCACGGTTCAAGATTCCGTTTCCCAAATCATTCGTCGCTTCCAACCGGATTGAGGCGGAAAAAATTCTCGCGAAAAACCCGCAGCCGTTCGTCATCAAAAATCCGCTCTGCTCGCCGACGAGTCCGATCCATACGATTTTATGCGAAACGGTTGCCGATACGCGCGCGTGGCTGCGCAATGTGAATTACGCCGAAGGCGTTTTTTTGCAGGAATATCTGGGCCGTGCCGAAGCCGGACACATCGCACTCGTCAGCGGCGGCAAAATCTATTCGCTTGTCACGAATCAGGAATATAAATACGCCTTCAATGGCAACCTCGGTGTTGTGGCCGGCGCGCCGCTGGGCGGACTCGTTGAGTGCGACGAAAATGACAAGTACGGTCTGGCGCGCGAACTGTTGCATCCGTTGCTGCCGTGGTTTCGCAAAGTGAATTATCATGGGCCAATCCAGGTGACCGCGATCAAACGCCATAACAAATGGCATGTCATCGAATACAACATCCGCATCGGCGTCACCTCCGGGCCGATGATTTTGCGCCTGCTGAAAAATCCGGTAGAAACGGTTTTACGGACGACGCGGAATGAAAAACTGGATTTCCGGTTCAACGATAAATTGAACTTCGGCTGTTCGCTCACGCTGGCGGGCTACGGCTATCCGTTCACGCAAGTGCGCGGGCCGCAATTGCCGCTGGAAGTGAAGGGCAAATTTGAGTGCGATGTCTGGTGGAACGAAGTCGCGCGCGGCTCAGACAAAAATTTGATCGCCACCGGCCATCGCATTGCAGATGTGATCGCGCTCGCGCCAAAACTGGACGCGGCCATCGCGAAGGCTTACGCGAACATCCGTAAAATCCGTGTCGTCGGCAGTTATTTTCGCACCGACGTCGGACAGAGTTTGTGGCCGCCGGGAAATGTGTAGCTTTGATTTTAGCTTCGAGTGCCCCTTCATTTTTCTCCCCGAAAAAACTTTATCTTTGAGGGTTAGACAGCTCCTGTCCCGGGCATCGGCGAAACTGGGAGCATGAAATGGAATGAACCAATTATCAGCCGGCGACATCCGCCCAATCATCCCGATAGTTCCCTGCGTTCCTTCGCGATCCGCTGCGTCAAATGCGGTTCACTTCGGTTGATTTTGATCGCGAGATTGGATTATCGAAGCGGCGAAATCGCGATCGTCCACATTGTTAATAGCCGGAAAAATTACTGTTGCGATTCACCGGAATATCCACCGGCGATCAAAAACAAGTTCATCGGATGATGCCGGACTCAAGGTGAAGCTGACTGTATTTCGCGATTTTGCATCGTGATAGGCAAAAACCAAAACTGAAGACCTGCAAAAAAGTTGGTGCCCACGACAGGACTTGAACCTGTATAACATTTCAACATTAAATAAGTGAGTTTATATCATATATTTAACATATATTGAACATCGTTGACAGTCTTGATTGTTATGCAATAGTATGCACGAATCATGGCAAGTTTACATAAACAGTCTGGGAGACCCAATTGGTTTTGCGCCTTCACTACATCAGATGGAAGTCGCCATTTTAAAAGCACCGGCACCCCTGATAGGAAGCATGCCCAGCAGATTTGCCGGACCTGGGCTCAAGCATCACTTTATGGCGAAAAACTCAATGCTGATAAGGCGAGAGAGATAATTGCAGCGGGTGTGGCTGATATTATGGCTGCTTCAGGTCAAATATTGCCATCCACCAGCATCAGTAATTGGATCAAGCGCTGGTTGATCACGAAATCTGTGGAAAACGAGCAGGCAACCCACACACGATATGAAGCGGCCATGAGTGTTTTTTCTGAGTTTTTAGGCAAGAAGGCGGACAGGAATCTGGAATCGCTCAGCCCCGAAATGGTTTTAAGTTTTCGTGATTATTGTATGGCCAGAGCTTCAGTAGGAACGACGAACACAAACTTGAAAATAGTACGCTCCTGTCTCAGCGCGGCGATGCAACAGGGACTGATCGGCAGCAATCTGGCAATTCAGGTCAAGCTGTTAAAGGAGCGTGGTCAGAGTAAACGTCGGGAAATGACATTGCCGGAGATTCAAAAGGTTCTCGTGCAATGCGATAACACTCCATGGCGCGGACTGGTGTTGACCGGCCTTTACACCGGTCAGCGCATTGGTGATTGTGCCAAAATTAGGTGGCAACAGGTCGATTTGGTTAAAAAAACGATTTCATTTGTGACCCAAAAGACCGGCAAACGGCTGTCTATTCGTCTGGCTGAACCTTTGGCCGATTATCTTAGTGAATTGCCGGCGTCTGACAATCCAGCGGAATTTGTGTTTCCGAAGCTGGCAGCATTAGGAGAAAATGCTTCTGCACCATTAAGCAGAGCCTTTGCAGAGGAAATACTGATACCAGCTGGGTTGATGGCGGCACGCACAAGAAATCATGCAGCTACCGGAACTGGACGTAAAGGGCAGCGGCAAGTGAATGAGGTTACGTTTCACAGTTTAAGACATTCCATGGTAACGATGCTGAAGGCTACCGGGGCGAGTCAGGCCATGGCTCAGATGATCGTTGGCCATGATTCCACCGCCGTCAACAAGCGCTACACCCATTTAAGCGCGGACGATACGGCTGATGCGATCGGGAAGCTTCCGGACGTGACGAAGTGAGAAAAAGGTTATTGGTTTACAATTAATAATTATTAATTGAGTCAATCTATCCTATTATTTTGGTTCAAATTTTTGAACTGCGATAAAACTTCAGTTATTATTGTTGAGACTTTGCATTAAGAATATCATCGGCAAAGGCGTCAAAGATTCCAAAGGTGGAGGTTCCCAAGCATAGGGGCGTATAGCCGTTGAGGTTGAAATCTTGTCCGACTGATCGTGCGAAATCTAAGTGCTTAAAACAAAAGATATAAAATGAAGAAGTTGCTGCTAAATTCAGCGATAAAGTCGCCGTATTATACTGAAAATGAACCAGAATTGTGTAATCTGGTTCACGAATCAAACCTACACGGACCCAACATCACTCCGGATCTGCCTGGACTAGCAGTTTCATGTCTTTCCAGCCGCGAACACCCTGTCTTTCATCAATCTGCAAATCATTCCGCAAAGCTACATTAAACTGTTCCCTGATCAAAGGGACCACCATAGCACTGAATTCACTACGTTTCACCGGTTCAAGGCTCTGCTGCTTAACTATCCCGCAAAAGACATCGTAGGCATCTTTTAGCAGCAACGTCTCACCAGGTTCACACGCAAGCAGACCATCCACGAATTTACGTGCAATTCTCTCATGCAGCTCAATGTCTATGATCCGGGTATGGGGTGACGTGGCTGAAAAAAAGTCCGCTGAAGCTGCCAGAACTGATTTGGCGCGATTAACAACAGATCTCGCTACCTTATCTGATCGGAATTCACAGCAAAGGTTCAATTTGCTGTTCTCCCCTGGCAATTCTTTGGCACAACGCATCAACATCGCCCTAAACTGATTCTGGAGCTTTTCTGCAGTCATGGGTTTGTATAGTTGCAGTACCGGTTCTCGATAATAAAACTGCATCTCCGGCTCGAAATATAGAACATGGTGACCAAACGCAGGATCACCTTTCAGAGATGCCGCAAAGAAGTCGATGTTGATGGAGATTGGGTGATCCTAGTAAATCCATCACAGCTTGATTCTCTGATCTCAACGAAAGGTGCGCCATATTTATCCGCAGCCTCAGGGAATCTTTGAGCGAACCAGATTGAAGCGGTTTCGAGCTGATCTCTCTGAAAATGAGCGAACTGACCTTTATTCGGCAGATTCAGTTCAAGAGTCCCGGAATAGGTGGTAATAGGGATTTGGGTTGCAGATTGTTGTGCCATAGTAGTATTTCCTCGTCTGTTAATTGTTTAGGCGGTTCAGCTTCGGTGGTACGCAGGAAAGACAGCCGCCATTCAGATTCATCGTATTGTTTATTTGCCTCTGCGATTTGATCTAGCCGGCGGAGATGAGGGTTGGGTTCGTAGTGGTTCATATCTGTCTATCTATATACTTCTCTTTACCTTATATACCATTCTTGAGTAGTTCTAATACTGTGTAATCATATACTTGTATTAAAACCTTTTTGTTTAATAGGTGTTGATGATCTATACGACAACATGATTTCCAGTTCATTCCTGTGCTGTTTTTGTGCCTAATCATATACTTTAAAGCTCTCTTCATAATTCGCTCACTGTTCGACCTAATTAGCTTCGGAATTGAGAACCCAACACATCTTAGCTCGGTGTTGAGGTGTTTACGTATAGCCTGGATTCATCGCCACTCTTATATATAATGACCCAATTATATGATTATGCCTGGTATTCATATATAGCTGCGATTAAACGTAAGGCAGTGAATTGCTTGCATTGATTCGTTTCGTCGTTAAATAGATTTGAGCATGTTATTGATTGTGCGTAATGACATGAGTTGTAAACGAGATGGATGAGCGCATTAGTTTGTGCATCTTAAGAAGAGTGTTGAAGAAAGTGCAATCAAGCGCAGCTTGATTGCATATTCAATATTCCAATGATTTACTAAAGAATCTCCTAAACAATATACTAAGCGCTGCCAAAAATGCACTTTCATCCTTTATCCACCGGGGATTTTTACGATTCACTGTTCCACTATAGAGATTGACCCTTCCACTGTTGAGAATCGGGCTTCCACAATCAGAAGGTTAGCCTTCCACAATAGGGTCGTTCGGCCCCCCCACTAGTCATATCACTATAGGGCCGTCCACTATAGAGAATTCCAAGTCGTTTTGGCATCGTTTTACTGGGGTTTGCAACGATTTGTCGAATTCCGGTTTATATCTAGTCATACCGAGCGTGCGTCCATGAAATTTTACTCTGGTTTTACACCGGCTGATGACCTTCGTATCCTCCAGAAAGCTTATTGCTCTATATATTTGCGACTTACTTAAACGGTTCACCTCCGCAACCTTATCGATTTGCAGGTTGTAAAGTGTGCTATGCGGGCTTTGATCTATAGCATGAAGCAGAAAACGATGCATTATTGCTACATGGATTCCGGATACGTAAGCCATTTCCAGATCAAAACTCACTATTTTGCAGGTTTTGTCGGTCAGCAATTGAACTATTTCAGATGATACTGAGTAGGTGGGTACTTTGTCTTCCGTAGTTTTTATTAAGAAGCGCTCATCAGTCAGTTTTTTCAGGTTGCGGTGTATGAAACTGCGTTCCCAAAGTCCTTTTTCATCCACCTTATATTGATAAACAAATTCTGATAATTGGATACAAGCAGGTGTGCCGGCTCCTTTACGTATGTTTCGCTTGTGGTAGTTATAGACATAATTCAACAAAACAGCCTTAATGATGCCGTTTTTGCCACATCGCTCAGCTACGGAAGAGTTAAAGTAGATTGTTCTCATATTATTAAGCCTCAGTCTCCTTAACTAATGTTCCGGCAGCCTGGATATTAGCTACTACAACTAACGGGAATTCGTGGTCTGCAGCGTCATCCATGATATGCTCGATTTCTACATCACAGGGCTCGCCGATGAGGGTATTGAGGTTAAAGGTCCCTCCTGACGCGTCTAGGAGGGCTTTACGACCGATTAAGCGACAAAGTACGTTCCAGAGGTCGCTTCCCTCACTCATATCCAGCTTAAGCTCGACTTTCGCCAGATAGTTTATGTTTGTATCCGGCACATCGACCCCAAACAGAATTTTAATCATTGGTTGGCTGGATGAAGCATAGCGCGACCTTGTGCTGATATGACTGACGACTGCACGATAGGTACCTGAAGGAACGTGGAACGATGTCTGTAGCGGAACATCTACAATGAGTTGCGGATTATCCAGATTTCCGGAAATGCGTATTGGTGCTATTATCATAACTAGGTTAATGTATCTTTATTGTTATCCGCCTGCGTTATTGCAAGGCGGAATCCGGGCAGAGACTTAAATGCCTTCCACGTGGATTTTAATTTTGAAGCGACTGAAGTTACAGCTCGCGTCCCTGATGTAACTCAGGAACAAACTACTTATATAGTAGACGATATTAGAATATTACTAGTAATAGCAGTTAGTGTCAACTAGTCAGAGCTTATCTATTGTTTTGCGACACCATTTATAAAAGCTTTGTGTATTGTAATATAGATAGGATTGACCCTTTTCCATTAAGTTGTGAGGGTGCCACGGATTTTCAATCAATTGTCTACCGCCTGTGTTAGTGAACTGCCCGTCATAGCTAAAAGCATAACCAATTGGAGAAGTGCGGTTTGTGCTCTGACCCATCCTGCCATCGCCAAATGGAATTCTCACAGCACTAAATCTGCGAATCTGTTGTGTCCTGGCGTGATCAAGAAACCGTAATGACCCGGGAATGAACGGTTTTTCATGCAACCCCTTAAATCCAGCTGCCCAACACATCAACCTCGGCCCATTGACAGGGTTCCAGTTTACCTTGCCTACTCCTTGTGCCGTCAATTTAGCCCTTAAAGATGCATGAACTTGACCCCGCGAAGCCAGAATCTGCTGTTCTTGACTTGCCCGGAATAGGCCGCCAACCAACTTTTGAGTTGTTTCCTGAATCTTCTTTGCCTGTTTCCGGATCGAATCTTTACGTGGGCGAACCAATCCATCATACCGGATCTGATAACCAACGAATTGAACCCATGGCACACACCCGAACCATTTGCGTCCAGACCAGCAATAAGGTGATTTGGATTTGTGCTCCCAGTGTTTTGCTCCATACACACACGTGCTTTCCGGTGCGTGATAAGGCAGTTGGAGGTCCGTGAGTTTATTCAAATATGCTTTAAACGCAGTTTCACAATGCGTCTTGTTCGGTGAAATCAGCACCATGTCATCACAAAAGCGGTAGTAGTGAATACTCCGATCATCTGGTTGTCCTTCCACCACTTTATCCGCTGCATCCAGCATTAAATTAGCTATGACACCGGAAATGGCACCACCTTGAGGGATGCCGATTCTTTGATTCCGTGGATTGGCATGAAATTTCCTCAATTCAGCCTCCGGCCATTTAAAAAAGCCCTCTGCGTCTTCTGCCCGTAAACGAGGAGTAGCCTCGGCCAAAACATTTATCGGGAAGCTGTAGCAGTTCAGATAAGCACGAAAAATTGCTTCTGACCGGGGATGCAGATTTCTCCCTGCTGCCGCTTGTTGAAACGCAGTTAAAGCTAGTTCATGGTTCACTGCATCAAAGAATCCACGGATGTCACACTCCGCTACGTATAAATCCTGTGCTGGCGCGGATTGTCTGAGAGCGAACAACTCATTAAAGGCGTCGGTATGGGTTGGGATTTGACCCTGTGTATTAAGAGCACGAAAGGCGAATGAAGAAGCAGAAAAGCCCGCATCAAACTTATCACGCAAATATCGCGCAAACAGGCACAAGATCAAATTATCATCGGGGGAAAACCGACACAGCGCACGATATTCATGCCCACCTTCCGTTTTGCGCTTCCACCGAATATCAGGACTTGTAAAGCCGAATGCATTGCAGCCGAACACGCGGCGGCTAATACCAGCTATGTAACGATTTAATTCAGTGACCCAAAGAGGTTCAGGCTGTTGATTGCGTAAAACTCTGACAGCATATTTTAAAGCAGCCAGGTCGGGATTAGTATCAGGACTTCGAAAGCGCCGGCGATAGGCATTCCATTGTTTGCGCGGTGGCAATAATCGGTAAAACGGATGAGCAGGCTGTGCTTCACGATGATGTCCCGCCAAACGTCGGATGTACTGACGGTCATGCAAAGAGCCGGCCAGTTTAATCCGTTCTTTACACAGATGGTTGATGATCGCGTAGTCGGTAAAATAATCTTGCATATAAATGGGATGGGAAGATTGGTTGCGGAATCGAACCAAAGGCCAATTCGTGGTGCGATTAGTTCTGACTGGTGCCGTAGCAACTTTAATCAGCCAGTATATGCAGCCGTTTTCTCACTGCAACGCGACCAACCTTCCCCAAGTGTTAAGTGACGAGGTTTAAAGCATTTAGTATTTTGTTTGTTTGCCTGGTGGTGCGGATGACGATTTTTTGCAAGTGGGATTGCCAGACCATCACTTTGACATTTTTGAACGGTCTTAAACAAATTTTTCAATCGGTTTAGTCGTGATCAAAAACAGCCAGCGTAAAATGCAGAGAATCAATGATTTGCAGGCTCGATTTGCGGCACTCATTTTTTCGACCGTGTTTGCACCTTCCCGCCTGATTCAGTCGCCGTAAATCGAATTTTACGGATTCATTTTTTCTGCATTTTTGTTAGCCGGGCACCGTTTTGTGCGATGCCCGGCTTGATCTGGCTCTCACAATCAGGCAGTTACCGATTCCTTAGTGTTGGCCGGCAAATACGTATCAAACACAACACGCCCCAGATGGTTTTTTGTGAAGCGCACGATCACAGGTTTGCCCACCACGTTGTCTTTTTTAAAGCCGGCCAATTGAACTCTCGTTAATGGATTGCCAAAGAAAGATTCCATCTTCGTTTTGAACGCGGATAGACCGCGACCGTTGGGCAACATGTTGAAGGTCTGCTCGACTTTCACCGGTTCACCCAGCTCATCTTGTTCTTCGAGTTCTGCGACTAGAACCAGATCTTTCTTTTGGGCTCCGTTCTTTTTGGGTTCACAATCCCAGCGCATGTCGGTGAACTTTCCAGTTTTCGTCCCAACAGTCGGTTCATAGACCAGGGGTTCAAGGACGAATGCGTTATCATTAATGTTACCGTTTGTTTGTGCTTTATTTGTAATCATAGTTTTATTTTTGTTGTCAGTTTAACTGCTTTTTCTTTATTTCATTTACCTCCATCGGACTTAATTTTGTTGATCCGACTGGCCTGTTTGTTGAGGTCTGAGTCTCGGCCAGCAAACCCAGACAAATCTGGTTAACTCGCTGGATGATTCCCCTGTTCACTCATCAATCCGTTCAGGTATTGACTGACACTGGCGAGGTGAAAAAGCCGGCAACCATGGATATTCCCTTTCCGGCGCATCGAGACTGATTTGATTTTCCCTTCCGCTACCAGGTTATAGAGGGTGCCGCGCTTGATCCCGAAGAGCCGTTCCACATCCCGCCAGCGTCCGAATTCAGGCAGTGCGTTGGTGTTGTTCGTATTCGCCACCGTGATCGTTTCTGTTGTCATTGTCTTCATATCGTTTAAAAATTTGTATTTATAAGGCGTTCCTGCCTTCATTTATCAGGGCGCAATCTGTGTTGGAAATCCGCCAACTTTTTTCAACTCAGTTTCAGATTTGCATTCCCGTCTGAATTACATTGCGTAGCCGGTGGCAAAAATCCGCCAAATATCTGAATTTTCTGATTGGCGTTGCGGAACTTAAAATTGGTATTTTCTAAGAAATGAGCGATGTGACGACGATTCTGGAGAGGATTAATTCAGGAAAAGACTCTGATGCAGCGGAAGATTTGCTGAAGGTTGTTTACGAAGAATTGCGTGCTTTAGCCCGATCTAAAATGAACAGGGAAAAGCCGGGGCATACACTCCAGCCGACGATTTTGGTTAATGACGCATGGCTAAAATTATTTCCCCAAGGCAAGAATCCAAAATTTGCAAATCGTTCCTATTTCTTCAGAGCTGCGGGAAATGCCATGCATCTTATTCTCGTGGACCATGCGCGGCGAAAGACTGCCATGAAGCGCGGGAAGCGGGAGGAATTGTCCGAGACTCAGTTCTCTGAATTTGCTCACCCCGCTCCAAATGAATTGATATTGGCAGTTCACGAGGCTCTGGAACGCTTTGGAAAGGTTGATGCCCATACAGCCACGCTTGTCGAATTACGCTTTTTCGTTGGTATGAGTATGGAAGAAATTGCAGGTTCGTTAGGCATTCCGAAACGAACTGTTGAAAGGGATTTTGCATACTTTTCTGCCTGGTTCCACCGGGAGTTTTCTAAAGAGTTGAGCATTTAAAACTGATCTGCAGCCACTTAACCTTTTGCATATCTAATTTTTCTCGCACAATTTCACACGGCATATCACATAAGATACAAATAATCTGCAACATTCACGTCTTGCGAGAAACAAGAACGTTCAGATTAAATGAATGGTGAGAATCCTTTGCCCAGTGCTAAAGAGCGAGAAATTTTTCTTGAGTCGCTGGATTTTTCCTCGCCAGAAGATCGCGCGGCATATATTGACCGAGCCTGTGGAGATGATTCCAGGCTTCGTTTTTCAATCCGAAGTTTACTGGATAATTACAAGAAAAATGACTTGCTCGAAGAAGTCGCCGAGGCCATACGTCCGCTAAGCAAAACAATTGAAAAGATTGGCGACACCATTGGTCGCTATACCCTGCTGAAAGAAATTGGTGAAGGTGGATGCGGAATCGTTTACCAGGCTGAACAGCAGGGACCACTTCATCTTCAATTTGCTCTTAAAGTTATCAAGCCTGGCATGGATACCAGGCAGGTTTTAAAACGATTTGAAGCGGAACGCAAAGCGTTAGCAGAGCTTGAGCATCCTGGAATTGCAAGGGTGATTGACGCTGGAGAGACTAATGTCGGTCATCCTTACTTCGTGATGGAACTTGTTCGTGGTGAGAAAATCACTGACTTTGCCAACAACAACCGCTTAGCCATTTTAACCCGTCTTGAGCTATTTGTTAAAGTTTGCGGGGCAGTTCAATATGCACATGAAAAGGGATTTGTTCACCGGGATATTAAACCTTCAAACGTGCTTGTTGCAGGAGAATCCGCTGAACCGTACCCTAAAGTGATTGATTTTGGCATAGCCAAAGCAACCGGCGGCGAAATCTCAAATGAATCACTAGCAACGAGAACCGGGCAATTAATTGGTACTCCCAACTATATGAGCCCCGAACAGGCCGCTGGGAAGACTATTGATAATCGTACGGATATATACTCACTCGGGATATTGCTTTATGAGCTGCTTATAGGATGTCTTCCGTTCAATTATACAGCCGCAGCAATACAAGAACAGATTCAGGCAATTTTAGAAATAGACCCACAAAGTTTGGCAAACCGATTTAGCACCCTTGAGGCTTTTGATCGTCAGACAATCGCCAGTTGTCGCAAAATTGATCTGGATGATTTTGTTTTTTATTACAAGGCAGCTTGAACTTAATTGTGATGAAATGTCTGCAAAAAGATCCAGCCAATCGATACCAAACTATTGATAAATTTGTCGCTGATATTCAGCATTTTATAAAACACACGTATTTTCCTCAACTTGCTTCATCCAATTTATCAAGGGAAAGTCTTGATGCCGGTTTTGGCTCTGGATCCAAATCGGATATCACTGATGTATATTTATCATTACACAGGACAATTAAGACAGCGACCGATTGGTTAACAAATGCGCTTCAAAAGCATCTATCTAAAAATCAGTCAAATATTTGTGTCAAAAAGACAGGCAAAATTAGCGAGGTGGAAGTGCTCCAAAAGCCTGAATTGGACTATAAAATAAGACGTATGCGAGAATGGGCGGGAAAACTGCTCGTAGTAGTTCTGATTTTTTATGGATTCATTTTTGTCGATTATCTCATTAGCGTGAAAGTTCCGGCGAATTTTTATTACGGATTGTTTCGGTCTGCGATCGTAGTTTGGCTGCTGCGTTTTATTGTCATCAAAGGCCGCCTTCCTTTGATGAAAGAAAAGCATCATGAATATCCAATTTTAATAATGGTATTATTACTTTTTGCGGTGATCATATTAGCCTTTTTATCAACGCACCTTTCTATATTTGACTACAAGGTCGGTCAAAACGCCTGGCCAGCGCTTCACAAAGCGCAGTTGGATACCGGCCGCGAAGCGCACCTGTCGGGTTCCATTGCGACAGCCTTGATGTCCAAATGGAAAGACCTGCTGACTGAACCGCCGAAGATTGGAAAGATTGATGTCCTGGCCGCAAAACTTGCGAGCTGACACAGAATCAATAACGGTTAACTTCGTTATTTGACCATTGCTTTCACCAGCAACCGCCGCCAGATCGCATCCGGCAAAATTCGATTCACCCGAAAAAACGGGCCGGGTTTGGCGAGGTAACGCAACCGATTGCCCGGATCATTCGCCGCCCGGTAAATTATTTTCGCAACGTCCTCGGGTCTGGCCCCGGCAGAGTTTCTTTTCTTAAACAGAGCCAAAAATTTGGCCATGCTGGTTCGATAAGGGTCACTGGTTACTGTCTGCATGCTGCCCTTGCCGAATTCAGTGCTGATGCCGCCGGGTTCAATGATCTTCACGCGAATATTAAAAGGTTCCAACTCATAACGGATGGATTCACTCAACCCCTCCACCGCAAATTTTGTGGCAATGTATGACGAGGCGTATGGCAGCGTCATGCGGCCGACAATGGAAGAGACATTGATAATCAGTCCCCCGCCGGCTGCCCGCATGGATGGTAGCATTTGTTGCGTGACGGCGATCAGGCCGAATACGTTGGTGGCAAATTGTTGTTGAACTTGCTGAGGGCTGGATGCTTCCAGCGGGCCAAACAGACCGTAACCGGCATTATTCAACAGGACATCAATCTTATGATAGTGGGACATGGCACTTTTTAAAGCGTCCGCAATGGAATCCGCGTTGGTCACATCGAGCGCAAACAAACTGATTTGGGGATGTTTTAGCAAGGCATCGGCCTTGAGCGGTTCACGCATGGTAGCGGCGACGTTCCAGCCTTGCCCGGCAAAATAGAGTGCCGTCGCGCGCCCGATGCCGGTTGAGGCGCCTGTGATCAAAATTGTTTTAGTCATGGTAATTGTCTTACAGTTTCAGCAGATTATCTTTCAGCTGAATTCAAATGTTATTCAACATTGAATAGTTCCACATTAAACTATATGGCCAATTTGTCAAACGCACCGGTGAGTAGCTGGGACTTGCTCCAGTTGAATCTACGCTTCTATGAAACCGTCACACAAAACGCGGAGCGCGCGCTGGCCGACGACAAGCTGGACGTCAAAAGCTTTTTCCTGCTGGCCACGGTCGAGGAGTTGAAACATCCGGCGGCGCTGGCACAACGCCTGATCCTGCCCAAGCCCACGGTCACCTTCCTGATCAAAAAATTGGAACAGGCCCGGTATGTGAAACGAAAGACCGTGACGGGAGATTTGCGACGGTTTGAAATACAGTTGACTCAGCTGGGGCGCAAGGTGTGTGAGCGGGGTCGCAAAATAATGAGCGACGCCTTTGATGCCAGCATCAGCTTATTTACCCCCAAGGAACGGGAGCAATACGGCGAGTTACTAAAAAAAATTGCGGCTTTTAAAAAAGTAAATTGAAAAAGGTAAACTGACGCCATTGGGCGATCCGGCACCAAATGCGCCAAAATGGTTTTGTGCTGTCGAAATGATTAAATTGGCCGCTGACAAAGACTGGCTGCACAAAGCAACGAAGGAACTTTCCAAATTCTGGCTGAAAAAACGTGCGCGGCGTCTGAATGGAATTCGGACGCCACCATGAGCAATGCTTTCTCGATACAGTTAAAACTCTTTTGATTGTCCCTGCCCTTTCACTCAATCGGCTTCAAATTTAGGAAAATTTGCCTCGCAGCTTAAATTTGTCCTTTAATAAGCTAAATCTCGCTATTTAAATAGAGGGATTGTTTGTAACCTCAGAAACGGTTGATAAAACACCATAATAATTAATGGAAATGACCATATTTACGTTTTCTTTAATAAATTTAAGATAGAATATTTTAAATCATTTAATGGATGATACGCCTAATCCTGAAGTGGTGATTTTTACGGAGGCCACTGAATTACCCCCTGCGGAACGCGCTGCCTATTTAGAACGTGCCTGCTCTGGAGATGCCGAGTTGCGCCACCGGGTAGAAGTTTTATTGCAAACTCACGGCGGAATCGGAGATTTTCTGGAGGCACCTCTCCAACAAGCAACGATTGAAGCCCGCTTAAAAGCTTCCGCCGGTGAAAAAGCCGGGGATCGAATTGACCGTTACAGATTATTGCAACAAATCGGCGAAGGAGGTTACGGCGTGGTGTATATGGCTGAACAAGAGCAGCCAGTTCGACGACGGGTTGCCTTGAAGATCATTAAACCCGGCATGGACACCAAGAGCGTAGTCGCCCGGTTTGAGGCCGAACGGCAAGCGCTGGCATTGATGGATCATCCCAACATCGCAAAAGTATTCGATGCAGGTGCGACAAAATCCGGGCGGCCATATTTTGTTATGGAACTCGTTCGCGGTGTTAAAATCACAGAATACTGTGATAAAAATTCTCTGACAACCGAGGAGCGACTCAACCTGTTTGTTAAAGTTTGTGAGGCAGTTCAACACGCACATCAAAAGGGAATCATCCATCGCGATATCAAGCCTTCCAATATTCTGGTGACAAGAACGCTAGAAGGAGCGGCGCTGCCCATGGTAATTGATTTTGGAATTGCCAAGGCCACTACGAACCAACGTCTGACTGACAAAACATTTTTTACAGCAGTTGAGATGCTCATTGGTACACCGGCTTACATGAGTCCTGAACAAGCGATACTCACTGGCGCTGATGTCGATACGCGAACCGATATTTATAGTCTTGGAGTGCTGCTTTACGAACTGTTGACCGGCTCAACACCTTTTGATGCAAAGAAACTGCTGAATGCCGGCCTGGATGAAGTTCGCCGGGTTATACGTGAACAGGAGCCCGTCCGCCCATCCACCCGGTTGAGCAAAATGACCGGAGCAAATTTAGCACTGATAGCCGATCACCGGAAATGTGACCCGCCAAAATTAATTCGTGCCGTTTGCGGAGATTTGGATTGGATCGTATTAAAAGCCCTGGAAAAAGATCGTACGCGTCGTTACGAAACAGCCATTGGTTTGGCGCTTGATGTAAAACGTTTTCTGGCTAACGAGCCCATCTCAGCCCGTCCTCCAGGTAGGTTTTATAAATTCCAAAAAATGGTGCTGAGGAATAAACTTCTTTTTATTGCCATCGGGGTAATCGTGCTGTTTTTTGTCGCCAGCCTCATTGTTGTTTCAACCTCTCTCGCGAAAGAACGACGAGCGCGCCGGGAAACGGACATTGCTTTGGAGAAAGCGCGCGTTGATGAATCAAAGGCCCAAACTGAAGCTGCCACCAGCCAGCAAGTTAAACAATTTCTTGAAGCGATGCTGCGAGGTGTCGGGCCGTCGGTTGCACGCGGACGCGATACTACAATTTTAAAAGAGATCCTTGATAAAACAGCCAAACGGGCGGGCAATGAGTTGACCAATCAACCTGCGGCACAAGAGGAATTACGCACTGTCATCGGCGAGGTTTATCAACAACTGGGAGAATATGATCAGGCTGAGAAAATGCATCGTGCTGCCCTGGAGATCAATACCAAGCTGTTCGGGACAAATAGCCAGGAAACAGCAGCCTCGCTAAGCAACCTGGGCGAAGCCTTGCAAAGTGAAGGTAAATTGGCCGAAGCCGAGGCCACACATCAAGAAGCGCTCGATATCCGAAGGCAGATTTTCGGCAACATGGATGCGAGCGTGGCAACTTCACTCGACCATCTGGGAAACGTGTATCGGATGCATCATCGTTTCACAGAAGCCGAACCGTTAATTAAAGAAGCTCTACAGATCAGAGAAAAAATATTCGGCGAAAATAGCCTGGAGGTAGCCGATTCACTTCGCAGCCTTAGTATTATTATGGGAGATGAAGGCAAGCTGGATGAATCCGAGACTATGGCACGAAAGGTTCTGACCATACGTCAGAAAATTCTTGGCAGCGATGATCCATCGGTGGCGTATGCTCTTGATGATGTTGCCTGGGCAGCAGGCAATAATGGAAAAATGGATACGGGGAAACAATTAGAAGAACAATCCCTAGCAATGAAGCGCAAGCTTCTTGGTGACGAGCATCCCGATGTAGCAAAGTCTCTGTATTTGATTGGTCAGCGTCTCCAAGCAGAAGGAAAGTTGACCGAATCTGATGCGCTGTTAAGCGCTGCCCTTTCGATTCAACGCAATGTGTTGGGCGATGATAACCCGGACACTCTTTATACGCTTCGCAATTTGTCCTGGGTATTCGGAGACGAAGGCAAGTGGGCGGAAGCTGAAATGGCGGATCGCGCATCGCTAGCTTCCTGGCGTAAACAATTTGGAGACGAGAGCCCGCAAGCGGTGGCGGCATTGCGTGATCTTTTCCATGCTTTAGTGGCTCAGAGAAAGCTCAGCGATGCTGAAAAGCTCCTCGACGAAATACTCACTCCGACCTTCATCAAGCAGCCGGCCAGCGCCGACTTTTTGGAGCTGAGAGCAGAAGCCGAGGCTCGCCATGGTAAATGGCAGGATGCCGCAACCGATGCGGTTCAGGCGTTTGATTTTCAGCCGTCCAATCGAGATCGTTATTGCATGGTGGCCGCGCTTCTCGTTAGAACTCATAATCAACCGGCATACGAACAATTCCGCCAAAAAATTCTTTTATTATTTGGCAATACAACCAATATCTACACTGCCGATGAAGTCGCCAAAGCGTGCCTTTTTCTCCCGCCGCTGGAAGCGAATATGCAATTGATCGGGCACCTGGCAGACTCTACCGTAACGCTCGGCTTTAGAGAGGAGGGAGCGATGCCATTCTTTGAAATCGGCAAAGCCCTGTCTGAATACCGGCAGGAACATTATGCCGCAGCTGCCGATTGGGCTGAAAAGTCTGTCAACAGTTCGCGCCTTGACGCTCAGAAACATGCCTATGGCGTGTTAGCCATGGCTGATTGGCAACTTGGAAAAAAGGACGAAGCACGAACAATGTTAGCTAAAGGAAATGAATTGGCTCCGAACGTTTTACCTCAGCAAGATGCGGAAGACCCCGGAAATTCGTGGCTGGCATGGCTCTTTGCGCGAGTTTCATTAGATGAAGCCACTGCTCTCATACAATCCGGAGAGGTGGATAATAGTAAATCGACAATCTCCAACAAATGAATGGGGCAGATCCATTGCTGAAAATGTCAGATGAAGCCGATCAAAAAACGGCCGAAAGCCTACTGGCACTCGTTTACGAAGAACTTCGACGGCTGGCGGTCAGTAAGATGGCTCAGGAAACGCCAGGCCAAACACTTCAACCTACCGCATTAGTGCACGAGGTTTGGTTGCGGTTAGTCGGTGACCGGAATCCCACTTTTAATGATCGCACACATTTTTTCCGTGCCGCTGCCGAATCCATGCGCCGTATTCTGATCGATCAGGCACGCCGCAAACTTGCAATTCGCCACGGTGGAGGTTACGAGCGGGTTGACTTGGAGGGACAGGATTTGATCGCTCCTGACGGTGATCAGCAACTATTGGCTGTCAATGAAGCTTTGGATAAATTCGCAATAAAATTCCCCATTCAATCTGAAGTGGTAAAATTGCGCTATTTTGCAGGTATGACAAATGAGGAGGCGGCGCGGGTTTTGAATATTTCTGTCTCTTCGGTTAAAAATTATTGGAATTTTTCCCGCACCTGGCTTTTACACGAAATCAAAAACTCGTAGCCCTTTTCTCTCCTGTAAGTTTCCCGACCCCTTGGCTGAATTTTAGAAATCACTGCGCTCATTCAAAGCTTTGAAAATAGGTTGGCCTCTTTCAATTAGAATCTCGCTGCTATTGGTAAGGGCAATACGCCCTGTAAACAAAAATTCAAAAAATATGAATACAATAACTACAAAAGACGGAACGGAGATTTATTTCAAAGATTGGGGCACGGGCCAGCCTCTTTTTTTCCATCATGGTTGGCCATTATCGGCTGATGACTGGGATGCTCAGATGATGTTTTTTCTAGCACATGGTTATCGCGTAATTGCTCATGATCGTCGTGGCCATGGCCGTTCGTCTCAGACTGCAAAAGGGCACGACATGGACACCTACGCGGCTGATGTTGCAGAAATCACCAAAACGCTTGATCTTAAAAACGCCGTACACATTGGCCATTCAACGGGTGGTGGCGAGGTGACTCGTTATGTGGCTAAATATGGCAAAGGTCGCGTTGCCAAGGCAGTTCTCATTAGCGCCATTCCGCCGCTGTTCATGAAGTCGGACAAGAATCCTGACGGTGTTCCAAGAGAGGTTGTCGATGGCATTCGCGATGGCACGGCGAATCATCGTTCACAATTTTACAAAGATATTACGATTCCATTTTATGGATTTAACCGTCCTGATGCAAAAGTCTCCGAAGGAATTCGAGAAAACTGGTGGCGGCAAGGCATGATGGGCGCAATCATCGCACAATACGAGTGCATCAGGGTTTTGTCCGAAACCGAGTTTTATGACGATCTGAAAATAATTGATGTTCCGGTTTTGGTAATGCATGGCGAAGACGATCAGATTTGCCCGTTCCCAGCCACGGGAGCCAAGTCGGTCAAGCTCTTGAAGCACGGGACACTAAAATCCTATCCCGGTCTGCCGCATGGCATGCCCACTACACACGCGGATCAGATCAATGCCGATCTCCTTGAATTTATCAAATCCTAAGTTATGTTTGGAGCTGGTGTCGGGTAAGACGCCAGCTCCTGTTTTATTTAGCCAAATTTACGAACCTGAATTATGAAATTTACCTACTACGGTCATTCGTGCTTTTCAGTAGTCGCGGGCGGAAAAACGTTATTATTTGACCCCTTTATAACACCCAACGAGTTGGCCAAAGCAATTGATGTAGACGGAATTCAGGCTGATTATATTTTTGTTTCGCACGGCCACTTTGATCATATTACTGATGTATTGCGGATTGCCGGTAAAACGGGTGCTAAAGTTTTAGGAAATTGGGAACTTTATGATTGGTTCAATAAAAACGGGCTTAAGAACACTCATCCAATCAATCCGGGAGGTCAGCTCACTTTTGATTTTGGAACGGTAAAATGTTTTACAGCAATTCATTCGAGCAGCCTGCCTGACGGTAGTTATGGTGGTGTGGCTTGCGGATTTGCGTTTCAAACAATTGACGGAAATTTTTATTATAGTGGCGACACAGGACTCACGCTGGATATGAAATTGATCGCTGATTGGGCCAAACTTGATTTTGCAATATTTCCCGTGGGGGATGGTTTAACTATGGGAGTGGTAGATGCAATCAAAGCATCTCGTTTGGTTGGTGTAAGCAAAGTTGTTGGCGTTCATTATGACACATTTGGTTATATTAAAATTGATCATTTAAAATCCGTTGAGTCTTTCAAAAAAGCAGATATGACGCTCCATCTACTTGATATAGGAAGTGTCACTGAATTGTAGATTTTTGATAAAATACTTGGTTGAAGCCAAGAGCAGTTGGCCGGTTCAAATCTTCACCTAAATCTTCACCTGGCGAACGGTGAAATTACAATAAAGGTGCAATGACAGAGCGGTCACCGAGCGGTCTAAAATCGCTTGAAAGCCTTGCAAAATATGGATATTATTTACCAGTAATTGAGTGAGTTACAGTTGGAACGGTCAAGCTTCCGCGTTCGATTCGACTCTCGCTTCCAAGCCAAACAGCGTGTGCTGCAATGGTTTTGTGACGAAAGTGTCCAGCACGGACACCAAAATTACTACTCCGTCATTACCCAGCGCAACCGGTGATATTGGATTACATTCCAACCATTTTAACACCGGCCTTTGATTCTTTCGTTTTCAGCACCCACCCCGTCACCACCGCTCCGATTCCGACAACGAATCCCCGATTACGATACCACGTCACGGCACCGCTATCTTGACCGGCGAAGAATATCCTTCAACCCAGATATTGACCGTCTCTCCCGACTTGAATGACCAGCCGGCTTCAAGAATGCCGATTTCCGTTGATTTATAAGAGCCAAGGCTGAATGCATAGTCGGCTTTCTGTTGCACCGTTTGATTCACAGCTACCATCCGGCATGAAAGATCTTCGACGCTCGTGTTCCGGACTTGAAGCACCAGACCGTCCGCATCAAGTGAAGACCGGCGGAAGGACGTTTGTAAAGGTGCCAAACCCGGCTTAAATATCAACCAGAGGCCAAGAATCACACCCGCTGCGACGAAAATAATCCACGGGTATTTGCTGTAAAATTTTGCCAGTGAGTTCATAGTATTTCATTTCTCGTTCAGAACGGTTTTATTGCGCTCCATATCTTGCCGCCAGAGCTTCCACCTCTGTCCCGTTAGATTCTACGTTTGCCTGCGCTTGTTCCAACTGCTTCACCCATTCCTGCCATTCAACCTGATCCCGCTCCGGCCCTTTAAAGTCGCCGGCCAGTCCTCGAAAGATATTTTTGACACTATTTTCAACGAAACCTTCCATGTGGGGGTGCGCCTTGACGACATTGCTAACCTCCAGCCATGCGCCTAAATAACGACGATATGCTTCCGCAAAATCAGGTGGACAATCTCTGGTTGATACGCCTTGAGCCTGATAAACACAGCCGTCTATAAAAGCGGCCGTACGAACAAAATCTTCATCGCTGGCCGGACTTGTGCTGTTTTCAGCAGCGTATAGCGCTTTGTGATAATCATGGGCCTGCTTCATCACGCTTGAATGGCGGCGACATCGATCTGAACCGCCTGTGTCTGTCCGGATGCGTTGGAAATGATCACGGTCGAGCCTGATCTGCCGGACTTCCAAATCGCCAGCCCAGCGATGACGGCAGCACAAATGATCAGGACATTCAAAGGTTTCATGCGTGGTTCCGGCTGTTTCGTTGATCTGCGCCCGTTAACAGGCGTATCGGATACGATATTACTCTTGTCTTAAATTCAGGTCAACTCAAAACCGTATCAGATACGCTACATCATATCACCTCCGCTATGAAAGCTTTGCCAAAGTCTCCGGATGCGAACAAGTTTCAACAAACAGCTGGCAAAATTTATCCGGAAACAAAGAGGTGAACTGTCCTACGCTCAATTCGCAAAAAAGATGGGGTTGTCCTCTATGACCATCTTCCGCATCGAAAAGTGTGAGATCCGCCTGTCCATCAATAATCTGGAAACCCTGGTACGGAAGCTGAAGGTCAAACTCAGCGACATCTTTCCTGATGAATGTTAACGGTTCAGGTCAATTTTAATATCGGTTTTCTGATCATGATTGAACCATTTCCTGCCTGCCCCACCTGAAACCGTAAACCATCCCGTATCCTGACCGACCAGAATTGAATTGCCGGTGACGCTCAATTCACCAGCCCACCTATCGCCAAGGAAGATTTCTCCCGCTTTCCTGATCAGCACCCGTTTCTTTTTCGTATTGGTAACCTTTTTATCCCAATCGTAGCTGATGCCCTGGTCGTGTTCAAACGTGACGAGCAGGAGCTTTTTAAAAACACCGGAACCATCTTCACTGTCAGAAGTTAAAAGAACATTGATACCGGAAGTGGTGCGCCCGATATATTGATAACCGAATTCACTGGTTTCGTCATTGTTGGTGGTGCTGACGAAGACGTATGGGTTTTGCCCTTCAATCTCCCTGACCTGTGTGTCTGCATCATAACGGTTGCTGTCCTGCGAGTCAGTGAGGTTAATAGCGACGACTTGATCGCCTTTATCGCTGATCCAACACGATAAATCCTGAATGATCCTCGGATTGATAAACGGCACCCATCTGAATGAATAAGGGTAGTCGGTATTGGGCGTGGCAGGATAAAAGCTGCCGGTTTTACAGCCGGTGATTGCCGCTATTACCAGCGCCAACAATAAAATCCTGCATTTCTTGAGCCGGCTAAAATTCATGACTGCTGAATACGCACACGCAGATTTTACAGCAAGCTAAAACGTAGCGGATACGATATGTTGCTTTTTTGCGACCGGACTGTAAGCGTGCCACGCAAAGACGTGGCACCCGTTTGGACGCGAAGTTTTCCAAGCAGCAAACTGAGCCCCTATTTGGCTATAGAGCCAAAACGAGAAGGATTATCTTCATGCCCCGCACGCGGAATCTCTGCGGTGCGTGATGTTCGGAACAGGATCAGTCCCGGTGGCGACGACGAGTTACAGACAAGCCAACGAGGCCCGCTGCGGCCAAGGCAAGCGTGGAAGGTTCCGGGGCAGGGGTCACGGAAATGTCCGTGATCAGGCCATCGCCATTGGCATTAAAAAAATTCAAGTTTAGCTGCAAGGTGGTGGAGGCGGAGGTGGCTGTGAATTCGTATGACGAGGTGAGCCAACTCGTATTGGACAGGTCGGTGTTATCCGTAAATAGTGAGCTGCCATCAATTGATCCGCTGATGAATACTCCTCCCTGATTATTGGGGCCACGGGAATTGGCGTTGGCAAAGCTCAGCTCATAGCTCACGCCAATCGTGGTTCCAAATGTTTGTGACAAGGTGTCATTTCCGTCGGCCTGGGCCATTTGATCACCAACCTGCGGTGGATTTATCCCATAGCTGGCTGCCACAACGTTGAAAGTGCTTCCGGACACGTTCCAGTCCGTAAAATTGCCGGAGCCAAAATTTCCGTTTAAGATGAGGTTTTGTCCTAAGGCCTGGCTGGATAAGCTAATCAGCCCAACGCTGACTGCAATGGCTACGGGTGATTTGAACATCTCAGTTAAATTTTTCATGTGTTTTTCCGACTGTATCGACTGTATCGACGAATAAATCCACGGCGTTAACTCTTTTTTTAAATAAAGGGTTTATTGACTAAATCATATCGCTCCGCATACCGCTAAATTATTATGATAAGATGCAAATATAATAAAGCCGAGGCAAAAAAATTTTAATGTCGTTAGACAGCCTTAAATCGCCCAAAACAATGGGCCGTAATGGTCGTGTCAAGCGCTGCCGATAGGGTGTTATTGTGAATTAGGCTTTTGGTATTGGACACCGCATGTATGTTCAATCTTCAAGATTGACCTCAGACTTTTTCAATTCCATGTGCCCGGCAACTGACCCCAATCAAGTGTGTGCGATACGTTTTAATGAAAAAAAGTGCAGCCCCTTACAGAACTGCACTTTCGTTTAAATCCGTGAATTAAATCAGAGCGTCTTTTTACCGGTAGCTTTAACCTTGGCCCAGCGTGCTTTGGCTGCTGCTGCGATTTTGGATTTAGTAGCAGCACTCATCGTCCGCTTCTTCGCTACCGGTTTAACAACAACTTTGGAAGCTGCGGCGGGCTTGGAAGTTTTAGCGGCGTTGACCTTTTGCCAACGCAGTTTCTGAGCCGCTGCAATCTTCGCTTTACCAGCCGCGCTCATGCCACGTTTCTTAGCTGGTTTAGCCGTTGATTTGGCCGGTGCTGGTGAACCGAGCAGAGTAGCCAGTTCTTTGGTCAGGGCTTCGATCTTGTCTTTGATCGCCGCCGCTTTAATCAGTTGCGCCGACGTTAATGATGATAGGTCTGTCATAGATTGGTTAGTATAGACATTCCCGCCTAAACCGCAATACCCGTCCCCCTCCCATTAAACACCCGGCAACGGATGGTATGATAATTAGATAACGAGCTGACTCGCTATCACTCCCCGCCCCCATTGCTGAAGCATGGGGGCTTTTTCATGCCCATAAACCATCAACTACAGGATTATTATGTCTCCGCAAGCAGGTTGGATTCTCCGTGATGAAGTGCTCCCCCGTCTCCGTAATGCCGTTCCCAGAGCCGTTAAACAGGTCGGTGCTGAGGATGCCGATGAGCTGGTCCAGGATGCTACGTGTATGGCCGCTCAAATGATGCACCGGAATGAATTAAACGGTAAACAGGTGACTCCCGGCAATGTCAGCTATTACACGATCCAGCATCTGAAATCAGGTCGGAGAGCTAACGGTAGCAGTTCCGTGGATGTCATGGCTAACGGAACACAGCTCAACGGTAGCGCCAGACTCGATTCATTGAGCATGGTGGTATCAGAGAATGAATCCGGTGAGGAAATCTTTGAACTGGAGGACATCATCAGTAACGACCATGAAGACCCAGCCACCATCGCTGCAAGAACAATGGACTGGCAAACCCTCATGGCCAGCTTAACCAGGATCGAATTGCTGGTCATCGAGTTCCTGTCTGCCGGTAAAACTCTGCGTGATGTGGCCAGGAAAGTCCGTGTTTCTGATTCAACGATGCAAAACCACCGCCGGAAGATTGCTGCTAAGATCCTTGAATACATGGGCGCGGATGTGTTGCAACAGATCGCTCAACTACCGCATTGGAGAATCAATCTTGAAGCGGAACGTCAATCTGTGCTTGGCCGTCACGAACGCAGAGCCATGGCGTAAATCAGAAAGGAAACATGCACGAACATCATATCAAAGACATGGTGCGTGAGCTTAAGCCGGTATGCAGTGATCCCGTAAAAGCTGAATCGATTCTGAAACGCTATTGGTCTGATAAAATGGCGTTGGTGTGGACAGTGGATGATGTGTATTTGGCGGCGAATGAGCGAGCGATAGCCGTGTCAAAATGGGAAGCCATTGAAATCCTGCAAATGCTGCTGAAACATCACAATGCTCAGTGTGGAATTAAATGGGAAGACCTGACCACGCACATCGAAGATCAAATGCCGGGACGGAAACTCACTAAACAGGAAATCAAAAGGTTCGTCGATATCAGCATCCCGATTGTTGACCGGTAGGCTGCATCTTCAATAGTGCAGCTCTTCCGGATGTTCCATTGACCACGCAATTTGAAGTTAACAAATCAGACCAATTGGTCTGACACCAATTTGGTGTCATCTCCAAAACTGTTGCCAAAAGTCCACAAATCCAGCCGGCCATGTGTTTCTCATATAGCCGGTCTCAATCAATTAAACCAACATCAGGGCACCGGTTGCTCCAGTGCTATTTTAGAAAGGAGCTTGCATGAATGAAAACCTCATCAACAAATTCATCCTCTATTCCATCGGCGTCATCATTGCTTATTTCATCCTCCGCGCCATTGAACCGTATCTTTGTCTCGGAATCATCGGTCTGATCGTTTACCGGATTTATCTGGGAGAACGCAAATAAACTATCAACCAACTATATAGAAAGCGCAGGACTAATAGGTTTTGCGCTTTCTTACTATATACAAAGGAAATCAATATGTCCCACAATCTACTCATCAAAAACGGTCAAGCCTCCATGTTTTATATCAACGAAGTCCCGTGGCATGGTCTCGGTACCAGACTCGATAAACCTGCAACGGCCAAGGAGGCGATTGAAGCTGCGAACCTGAATTGGCCGGTCGTTAAACTGCCCCTCTTCGCCGGCTCAAAGCGTATCCCTGTCCCTGATAAATATGCGATTGTCAGGAAAACCTCGAATATCGTCACCCAGTCAGATCCGGTGCTGGGAGTCGTTGGCAAAGATTATACCCCGCTCCAGAACAGCGAAGCGTTCCAGTTCTTTGATCCGATCGTAGGTGAGAATGCTGCTATCTATCACACTGCCGGAGCTTTGGGTGATGGAGAACGGGTCTGGATCCTCGCTAAACTGCCGGGCTATATCAGAGTCGTGGGTGATGACATTTCCGAAAAATACGTTCTGCTCGCCATCTCTCACGACGGCAAATCCAGCATTCAGATCAAATTCACCCCTGTTCGTGTCGTCTGTCAGAATACGTTAACGCTGGCTTTGGGTGATGGAAGTTGTTGGAAAGTCGCTCATCATGCCAACGTTCACCAAAAACTTAGGCAGGCTCATCTGATGCTAGGACTGATCAATACGAAGTTTGATGGTTTGGAGGATTCTTTTCAGTTGATGTCCCGTATCAAGATGGATTCAAACCGGCTCGCTGATTATCTGGCTACGGTTTATCCAGAGATTAAAGAGCCGGAGAAAATGGATTTAGTGCAAAGGGATCGAAGCTGGAGTGAGTTCTTCTTTGATCAGGGGAAAGGCAATCGTTTAGCGGGTGTATCGGGATCTTTATGGGCCGCTTTTAATGGCTGCACTGAATGGCTGGATCATCGCAAATTGAGGCAGAATGAGAATCAGCGGTTAATGTCTTCGTGGTTCGGAGATGTTGCTAAAATTAAATCCAGAGCCTATTCCATTGCTATTGATAAAATGGCGGTGTGGAATTAGATCACAGAGGCTTTCCTGAAAGGGGAGCCTTTTTTTAGATGTCAATCGGAGAAGAAAGCATTTGGTAATTAATTTAACGCAACCGAACTTTTCGTAATTTTGAGAAGCTTTAAAAGGAGAGAAAAATTCCGGCCTCACATAAATTTTAGCTGACATGTTTTTTTCTACGGCTGGCGTAGAGTTCCACGATTGAATTCAATTAAGCACAATTAAGTTCATAAAACATATTAAGAGAATAAAAAAAGGCATGTCCATCTAAAATAATCTTTCAATGAGTCAGTGCAGTTGAATTTGTTAATCGCGAATGCAACCAAAATCCAATATCTTTATTAAAATAATTAAACCCAGTGGCAGTACGAGGATACACACCAAACCAAACAGATTTCACATCTATTGGTTCGAAAACTCTATATTGCATCATCGTTTTATTCTCATCACGAAATAACAAAATATGATATGTCCGCCCTATTAGACTTAATTGATTTGTTATTCTCTGTTCATAATCTTCTTGTTGAAGGATGGAAATTAGGTTTTTAATTTCCGTTTTATTAGTAGTCGAATAAGCTGCAGAATTCGTTTTCAACAAGTCTTCAGCATGCGTTCTATCAAATCCCATTGTTGGTTTAGATAAAAAAACGCTTACACTGGTGGGAATTGATAACGATGCAATTTGATCAGTTAAATGTAATGGGCCATCCAGATCTATTTGATAGACTTGCGGCCAGCAGGTGCTTGCAAAACAGATTGTTAACAATATTGAGAATATTAATTTTATATTATGCATGTAAAGAATTGGTTAATTAGATGAACAATCACCGCTAAGATTAACAGAGCGATTCCCATCAAAGTAAACAGTAAAATCAAAACCGTCATGTGTTATTATTTGCCATCCACGTGTCATATCAGTAATAATTTCAGCGCCAATAGGTCTAACACCGGGCGCTTCTGGATTAAAATCAAAAGCGTCTGGAGGAATAGTCACTGTGCCATGGTATTGCCATTTACAACCACAGTCTTGACCTTGCTTGCTAGATGTAATCTGCCCTTTAAGTACAACTGAAATCCGACCAGGCCCTCCTTTAGAAAGTTTAGTTAAAATGCTTTGGCCGCTAAACCAACTTGCAACTCGTGTTGAATTAAAAGTCTGGCTACTTCCACAATTATGACATATAGCTTGAATAGCTGCTTTCCAACCTGCTGCATCAAAATCCGATGGACCCCAGCCAGGATCATAATCACTAAATGGAACGTGCACATCATGTCCACTAAACACCCAATTCCATGCTCCTCCAAAAAATCCCAAATCAGGTGGCGCAGGCTGTGGTGATGGCGGCAAAGGGTAAGGTGCCATACCATAACCATTGAACATTTCCGCAAAATCAAACCCATTTCTATCAAATCTGTTTACAGGATAATTAGCAGTCAAACTGTATAAATTAATATCCCCTCGCTCTTCGATAGGGTCTCGACTTAGCCAAGCACCGGCTGCGGGTTTGTAATATCTAAATCCGTAATAAAGAAAAGTTGATTCATCATCATTATATTTAGTCGAAAAACGAATCGGGTCTAAAGAAGCCATCCGGCCAGAAGAACGAATCATTTCACCAAACGGGCTATACTCATAAGTAGCAACAATTGAACCATCATCGGCGCCGACTAACGCCACTATATTACCGTTTCCATCAAATGCCGAAAAACAATTTGTTGCGCCTAAGCCGTGATAGCTCATTTGCAACAATCCACCCACCCCACCAGCTCCTTGCATCGAGCCAGAAAGATCATTGCCCCACATGTAATTGCGAATGAGCGAACTCGCTGGATTAACTTCAGCGACCAAATTCCAACTGTCGTAAAGGAATCTATTGGTATAAATATTGATGTTGTTCGTTGAAACCAGCTTCTGAATTCTCCGGCCCTGGTCATCATACGCAAACGTTAGCGTATATTGTAGCCCAACATTGGTATTAACCGTCATCTGAATCAACCGGTTCTCACCATCCCAAACATAGCTCCAGCGCCCGTCATTCGTTAGATTCCCGTCCGCATCATACCTGAATTGTTCCGGCGTTTGTGCTACATACACACTGCCATTATTTGTGGCAATAATATCGGCATTAGTGCCATTGTTCAACACGGCTAAATTTGTCAAGGAAACCCATTGGGCAGAGCTTGCGTTATTTACGTTCAATTCGTCCTGAAAATAGCTGCCATAACGATAAGCACGTTGCAGATTGGCCGTCACGGTTGCACTTGGATTTGCCGAACCAAGAACATCCACATAACCGGGAATATCGCGGCTGGTGACCTGATTCAAATTATTAGCCGTATAATTAGCGGATCGTAGATTGGCGCCGCTGGCATCACCGCCACTGGCTGTCGTTTTCCGGTTGCCGATATCGTCAAAATTATAAGTGAACTGCTGGCCGGCAACGGGCGTCCCGTCCGCCCAATATTTTTTCCCGGCGGTCACTTGTCCCAGGGAATCGTATTGATAAACCCAATAAGAGCTGTCCGCGTTGGTCACGGAGGTACGCTGGCTCGCGGTATTGTAATTATAATTAAAAGAGGCCACCGGCGAATAATTGGCCGTATTTTGAATGGCCGTTAAGCGGTTCAGATAATCATATTGTTTGGTCGTGGTCATCACGGTCTGGCCATTGTGCTGGAAGGCAATGTCGCCCACTAATGGAGAGTTGGCCAAATAAGTATAGACGGCACTATTTGTGCCATCCGAGACATTCGCAAGCCGGGAGACAACATCATAACCATAGGCAGTCTGAGCCAAAGTGGAAGCACCGCTCAACACTGAAAGATTTTGACGGCGGAACAGGCTGTCGTAAGAGTTTGAAATGCTTAAACCATTCAATAATCCGGCCGTATAAGTTTCAGTCAAAGCCTGACCGGCATCATTGAAGGTCCAATTGCAGACGGTGGTTCCGTTAGTCACAGTGGTTTGGCGTCCCAATCTGTCGTAACCGTAATTCACCTGAGAAGTGGAATCAGAATAACTTAAGGCCTGCAAACTGCCGGCATTGTCATACTGGTAAGTGGTCACCACCCCGCGCGCCCAGGTGCGGGTATGCAAACGGCCGGCCGGCGTGTAGGAATAAGACGGCCCATTGCCATCGGCATACGCTTTATTGATCATAAAACCGCGATAGCCATCATAATTCCATGTCGTTATCGCGGCACCGGTGCCGGTTGCAAAATTTGTCCAGGTGGTCATGGTTTTCATCCGTCCCTGAGAATCGTAGGTGTAGGCAACCGGATAGGTACGCGAACCATAGGTCTCTTCAAGCGCACCATTGGAATAATAGACGTTGGTCACGCTCGTACCATCAGGTTGAGTCGTTTTAATGGTTCGCCCCATGCTGTCCAAAATATTGGTCGTCAAGAGGCCATTTTGCACCCCATCGGGTGATGGGGTTAGTGTCGCAACCGCTTGATCAGCACCATTGAAATAGGTCGTAGTCGTGCCATTACGAGCGTCAGTAACAGTGTTTTGCCGGCCCTGAACATCGTAGCCGTATGTTGTCTGACTAACCGGTATGGCAATCGACCCAACAAAGTATTTTTGCGTCATGGAAATGACACGGTTATTTTGATTGGTTGTGATGGAAGTGGAACCGTCCGGCGCGAACGCCGTCGTGATTGCGTATCCATCCGCAGGGTCATATGTAATATAACTGGAATTCGTGATGCCAGCGGCTCCGTTAAATGCAACATTCCACGAATAATCACCATCAACAGACGTTTCCGTCATTGCTACCAGGTTTGAAATGGAGCTTCCGCCGGTTTTCCAGACATAGGTACGGCTGCGACTGACATCCATTCCGTGGTCATTGGTGAAATCGTTCAATGTTTCTGTTATGCGATCAGCCCCGCTAAAATCAATAATGCCGTTTGTGTTAAGATCAGCGGCCACAAATGTCTGCCTGCCTTGATCGTCATATTGATAAAGTGTCGTCACGCCATCGGGATCAATTTGCGCCGACAACTGACCGTTCGTATTATAAACTGACTGGCTGTAATTATTGTCGGCATAAACCGTTTTATAGGCATGCCCCGCTCCATCCGTATAAGTTTTTATCCAATCAGCCGTGTCGACGTAGCTCGCATCTAATTGAATTGTTTTGTTATATGCCCGTTCAAATCCACCATCACTCTCCACCCCGTAGGCAGACCGTGATGGCGAACCGGCCGTGCCGGTGATGCTTTGCAACGATTGATCCTGATAATATGTTTCAATACGCGTGCTACTATCCGGATACGTGGTTTGTTTCACCGACTGCCCACTACCGTCAAAATAATTAGTGTAGAACGTTGTATGGCCCAGCGCATCCATAGTACTGGTTTGCTGTCCGGCAGTGTCATAGCTGGTTTGACTCGTGGCAATGGAGCTACCATCCGTACCAATGCGAACGGTTCCCAGAATATTTCCGGCGGGATCATAAATATTGGATGTGATAATGCCGTTAACGGTTGTAGTAAGCAGGCGTTTTAAAGCGTCATAACTAAAACTTGTCATCGTACCATCACGACCTTGTTGCGAACTGATTGTGCAGCAGTCATAGGTATTTTGAATATATGTTCCGTCAAGATATGTGGTGACGGTCAGACGGTTTAACGAGTCGTAAGAATACATTTCCTGCGCCGTAACAATGGAAGATTTTATATCAATTACTGTTTTAGACAGTGTTAATCCCGTTGGCCCGCTAATTATTATTGTTTCGGTGCCATCGTCAACATTGGTACCGGTGCCATCCAAATGACCAGTCCAAGTGACGTTAGTTGTGGTCACTCCGGTTCCATCTTGATAAGAATAAATATCAGCTGTCCCATCAGGATGAATGATTTGCCAAGGTTCATTTAACCGATAACCGCTGGTAAACAGATTGTAGGTAGTCACCAGGTTGCCGGGATCATTCCAGGTCGCCCCCGGGTTTACGCATTGAATATCTTTTCGCTGCCCCAACAATCCAATGAAATATTTACGGCTAACTTCCTGCCCCAGAACATATTGAATTGAACAACGGGGCGTCAAGAAGAAGGTCAATCCTGTATCACCGGATCCGGAAACCTGATTCGTTGAATAATCATTCACCGTCAGGCGGCATAATGCCATATTGGTGGTTACGCCTTGATTTAAAAATCCTGAATACACATCAACCGGGCGGTTATAGCTGTCGTAGACGTAATATTCCCACGAACCATCTGAACGCACGACTTGCTGCAAAAACCCATTAGTTGTGTATGAATAATTATTGGTTCTGGCAGCACTCCCGCTGCCATTCACTTCTTGGATCAATCGTTGGCTGTTGGTCGGGATGCCCGCCCAGGTTTCAATCCTCGTTTGAATCGGTGCCGAAGATCCTGTTGAAATGGTCGTTGTTACAATGCTTAAATTATTGGAACTGACAGTAGTTCTCAATTCATTCCGCAAACCACCACCGGTTGTCAAAAGCCAGCCGTTCGTTTGCCAGGTAAAATCATAAGTTGATCCATCATTTGAATCCGTCATCAAAACTTCGTTTGTATTGCCGCTCGGATTTTGAACCGTTATCGTGCGATAAGGGCTGTTGGTCAGCAGATAATAGCCGCCATTGTTTATCGGATCGCTTAAAACATTCGTCAAATTATAAAACAAAATTGAATATTCAGAACTTGAATTCGTGACAATGTTCACGAACATTTGTGGAGTCTTGATTTGAGCTAGACCTGATGAATTGGTATAAACCTCAACGTCAACATGGTGAAAATCGTAATGTAGATCAGCCGGTGTCGCGATAGCCGCTGACGGACTTTCTTCTTTTATGTGTAAATAGTCAGCTGTATTGCCTTCCAGAGCCCAACCCAGTCCGACCTTTAATTCCACACAATTATTGCCAACTGACAATCCTCCGCCAGCCTGGCACGCTGCACAGCCACCACTGCTGCAATTCACCAGCTTTAATGGCTGTGTACAGCATGTTCCTCCAACCGGATCCGTCGCGGTTACATTGATTGTTCCCGTGTTCGTTCCTGATTGAACGACCACATTGGGACCATTGCTCAATAATAATGTACAACCGAGGGCGTCACCAGCAATGCTCCAGGTTATATTCGGAGATCCATTCGACGCAGTGCCACTTATTTGTGATTGCCCATCAGCGGTTAATGCCTGAACTCCGCCAGCAGGATAATCCCATTGGAATAAAATATTTTTTGGCACTACAGAAACATTAACAGTCAAAGGCGCACCACTGGACAAAATGCTTTCATCAAAATAATATGAATTGGTTTTGGCTCCGTTAACGTAGATATCCGCATTATCACCTGAGCATGCATCGTCTACGGAAAAAACAACTTCAGCTGTTCCGCCAAAACAAAACTCCGCATTTTTTGGACAAGTGATTGTCCAGGCAGTACCTGCGCCTCCCGTCAAGGTAGTAGCGAATCCGCCATTATAAATGTTGGCTGGGTACTCGCAATAGCCAGCCCCCTGCGGTGTTGACCCTTGAGTTGCACCGCCGAAATTTACAGTGTAGGGAGCGTATGTATAATAAAGTGAATTTTCTCCGGGACCAAGTTCAATTACATTGCAATAAAATCCAACCTTGATCAAACCTTGCGCTGAAGCAAAGTTCATGATGCTAAAAAGCAATATATTAATTACAAACCATTTAAACCTGTTCTGCATAAACTGATAATTAAAAAGTTTTTTGCTCATATTTTTGAATTTTTATCAATGCAAAGGAGTATAAATCTGCAGATTAATCACATTATTTGTATCCGGAACAACACCTGACACCAGAGGATTTCTACCTTCCAAATATTCAATGTAATCACTAACACCATCACCATCTCGATCGGTTCCACTTGGACTGGTATCTACGATGAGATTCACAGTTCCAGAACTTAATATCCGGCTGCTAACATCCGTCGCCTGCGCTATTATTTGGTAAGTCCCCACAGATATGCTATTCCAGGAAATCGGATAAGGCGCACTCGTTGCGACGCCTAGGCTTGTAGTTCCTTGGAAATATTGGACTTGGCTGATTCCCACATTGTCGGCCACAGTAGCACTTAACGAAATACTGCCGGGGGCCGTCAACACCAGATAATTTGTTGGAGAAGTGACAGTGACACCTGCGACGGTTATATTGACTACCGGTGAGGTTGAAACCACACCATAATTATCTATGGTTTGTGCCGTCAGCGCATAAATACCCGGGGGAACATTACTCCAAGTTAAATTATAAGGGGCGTTCGTAATAGTACCTATATTATTGTTGCCGGCAAAGAATTGGACTTGTTTAATGGTTCCATCGCTGTCACTGGCGTTTGCGTTTAAAATCAGGTTCGTGGGGATGATGAAAAATGCGCCATTGACAGGATTCGTCAATGTAACCGAGGGTGGCGCATCCACCAAAATACTAACCACGCTGGAAGTTGTGGTTAACCCATCATTATCCTTTGCTACCGCAGTCAAGGCATAGCTTCCTGCGATGGCGTTCGTCCAAGTCAATTTATATGATGAATTAGTAATTATTCCTAAGCTTGTCGATCCCGCAAAGAATTGCACTTGTGCTATGGTTCCGTCGGCGTCATAGGTCCATGCTTGCATATCTACATTAGTTCCAGCTAAGTAGAAACTATTACTTATCGGCACGGTTATTGTTATTTGAGGAGGAATATCTACGGCTATGTTGACGACATCTGACGTAGTTGTCCTTTGCGCGTCGTTGAGCGCCACCGCCGTCAAAGCATAGTATCCCGAAGTGATATTGCTCCAGATAATGCTGTAAGGCTCGTTCGTAACAATACCTAAACTCTGAGACCCATTGAAGAATTCAACCTGCTGAATTCCTCTTTTGTCAGTTGCTGTCACGTCTATCTGAATGTTGGCAGGGCTTATAAAAGCCTGTTGATTAGTAGGGGTGGTGATTGACACAATCGGAACCAAGCCATATTTTCCGTTCAAATACGCGTCCACCGCCGTCCGTTCAGCCACCGTTAGTGCCCGGTTGAAGTACATCACCTCCGCTATGTCACCCACAAAGCCGCCATAGTAGTCATTGCCCAGTACGACGTTACAGTAATTGAATAAATAAGTATTGCCGGAAGTGTGATACAACAACTGCCCATTGATCCAAGCCGACCAGTTGTTACTTTGCGCCGACACTTCATATACATGATATTGTGTCAACGGCTGCGCCGGCACTCCAAGATTCAATCCTGACGGGCCTCCATAAGGGTCCGTGACGCCAAAACCTTCGCTGATACTTCCGTCGCTGGCCGGATAAAGCGAGTCCGAGTAATATCCGCTGCTGCTCAATCTCCAAAGCCCGCATTGGCTGCCCGCAGTGATTGATGACTTCAAGACCACCACCGCCTCACCCGCGTTGGTACTCGCCATCTCAGAGGCCAGCGTCGCCGGCAATGTCATGCTCTGGCTGCCGCTAAACCGCACCACCGGATATCCGTTCAAGGCTCCTGCTATCCACGCCGGTTGACCAGCGGCTGTCGGTTGCGATGCATTATTCGTTTTTCCCGATTGGTCGACCCAATAACTTACCGCCGTGTTTGTGCTTATCTGCGCTAATCCACTGTCCGCTTTCAGCCACAACACCAGATTCCCAAATGGCATACTCGCACCGCTTGCCAGTGTTGTCGCGTTCGTCTCGTTCGAGTAAGCAGACCAAGTCGTCAAATTGATCGCCCGCGCACGATAATAATACGTCGTCTCGGCAGTCAGATTCGTATCCACATAGGAAATCGCACTCGTCAATTCTGCTATTTCTGCATAGGTGCCTCCCGTTCCTGTTTTACGCTCAATGCTGACTCTTGTCGCTCCTTGATTCAAACTTTCCTGCCACGTCAAGCTGATCTGGTTCGTTGCCACTGCCAGCGCTACTAAATTCGTTGGTGCGATTGGAACCGTCGGAACCAAGCCATATTTTCCGTTCAAATACGCGTCCACCGCCGTCCGTTCAGCCACCGTTAGTGCCCGGTTGAAGTACATCACCTCCGCTATGTCACCCACAAAGCCGCCATAGTAGTCATTGCCCAGTACGACGTTACAGTAATTGAATAAATAAGTATTGCCGGAAGTGTGATACAACAACTGCCCATTGATCCAAGCCGACCAGTTGTTACTTTGCGCCGACACTTCATATACATGATATTGTGTCAACGGCTGCGCCGGCACTCCAAGATTCAATCCTGACGGGCCTCCATAAGGGTCCGTGACGCCAAAACCTTCGCTGATACTTCCGTCGCTGGCCGGATAAAGCGAGTCCGAGTAATATCCGCTGCTGCTCAATCTCCAAAGCCCGCATTGGCTGCCCGCAGTGATTGATGACTTCAAGACCACCACCGCCTCACCCGCGTTGGTACTCGCCATCTCAGAGGCCAGCGTCGCCGGCAATGTCATGCTCTGGCTGCCGCTAAACCGCACCACCGG